>Ga0207689_10000105_pt1 | contig 68595 bp, 63 predicted proteins | sample KBSMisM52_FD_184312 | JGI IMG/M metagenome (GOLD analysis project Ga0207689, IMG submission 184312) | Miscanthus rhizosphere microbial communities from Kellogg Biological Station, Michigan, USA - KBS Miscanthus M5-2 (SPAdes) (version 2) | ecosystem: Host-associated > Plants > Roots >...
ATTGCCGTAGCCAGCATTGTTTACCAGTATGTCTACTGCGATCCCCTCACGTTTCAGTTGATCGAACAGAAATTGTGGAGAAGGCGTTGCCCCCAGATCGAGCGCGACAGTCTTTACCGTAATTCCAAATTGCTGCTGCAAATCATCAGCGAGCTTGATCAGTTTGTCCCCGCTGCGCGCTACCAAAACCAAGTTGCAGTGATCGCGTGCGAAGAGCTTGGCGAATTCATATCCGATGCCGCTGGAAGCCCCGGTGATGAGAGCGGTTTGGTTTGCCATGATTCCGGCCTTTGAGCGATGCGCAAGGGGCATCTAACCACATCTTAATCCCAAAGAAGGCCGCCGGTGGCAGGCATCGAAGTCCTCCCCACGGGGCGGACAGGGATTAGGTACTACGAGCAAAAAATTAAAGGCGCGTGGTTGCCCACGCGCCTGAGTTTTTCAAAGAATTACGCGCCCACCAGTGCAGGCTCGACTTCGTACATCGAGTGCCACGACGTCGCGGTTTTCAGCTTGTCGTTGACGTTCTTAATGTTCTTCACGCCTTCGCTTTCAAGCCAGTTGCGAAATGCTGCAGCGCCTTGCTTCGCATAAACCGGGATGCCTTCTTTCCACGTCGCCCGTCCGCAGAGAACGCCGTTGTATTTCACTCCGGTTTCGCCGGCCAGTTCGAGAGTCTCGCTGAATTCAGCGTTGCTGACACCAGCAGAGAGGTAAATGAACGGCTTGGTCGCGGCAGCGGCGGCTTTGTGGAACAGGTCGATGGCTTCCTGTTTGCTGTATGCCTTCTGGCCGCCGTAAGACTTCGTGCCTTCGACGTACTTCATGTTCACCGGCACTTCCACCTTGAGCACATCTACGCCGTAGCGGTCCTTGCTGAACTCGCGCATGCTTTCAGTCACGATGCGCGGCTTTTTCTTCGCGTACTCAAGACCTTTTTCATCGGCACCCTCTTCGTAGCCGACGAATTCGAGGAAGTATGGGATGTCGTTCGCCCGGCACTCATCGCCGATGCGTTCCACCCAGGCATGCTTCTGGTCGTTCACATCCTTCGGATCGTCGGGCGTGTAATAAAGGAGAATCTTGATACAGTCCGCTCCATCTTCTTTCAGCCGCTTCACCGAGCAATGCGGGAGCAGGTCCGGCAGACGGCCCGGGCCGGTCTTGTCGTAGCCGGTCTTTTCATACGCCAGTAGCAGGCCGGCGTTTTTTGCGCGGCGCTTCGAGGCCGGAATTCCCCACTCGGGATCGAGCAAGATCGCGCTGGCGTGCGGGGTCAAGACTTCGGTGACCAGCGACTTAAACTCCTCCATCATGGCGTCGCTAACTTCGCCACCTTTTTCCTTGGCCAGCGACTTCTGTAACGATCCGCGCTGGTCCATGGCTGCCGCGGCGATTACGCCACGTTCGTTGGACACTTTCTTCAGTCCGGCCAACTTTCCGGGTGTCAGCTTCATTGTGGTTCCTCCAAATGTGCAGGGGTTCTAACGCGTCCAACTCTTATTTGATTGTCAGGTGGGACGGTTATTCATTGTAAATGCAGCAGCGGAGAAAGAAAACAGATTAGGAGTCGATTTGGCCGAAATTTCGCCGATTTTAATGCTCTATTCTTTCGCTGAGATCAGTCTGGCAAACAAGGATATTTTTACCGAAATCATCGCTGGGATGGCAGCCGAACTGACTCAATTGTGCGCGAAAGTCGGGCTGCTTATCAATCGCCCAGCCCGCTTGAAAAACCCAAACGGGACGCTTGGAAGTTGGGTTGTAGGATCGCAGAAGTCCGAGAAGCTCGTTGGGAAAAGTTGCAGCTTTGAATATCCATTTCCGGGGATCGAGTGAAATCACCTGCAGGTTTCCGCAGGGTGTGCTAAAGAGATCTTCGTACGGCGGGTCGAACAAAACGACTTTGCGATCACAGAGGTAATAACTCAGCAAGACGCCGCCTTGATTGTCAGTAAAGATAATTGAGCCCGCTGGCAGAGTACGCAGAAAATTCGTCGCACTTTGCATGAACCTGCGGCTCTGGTTCTTTCGCGTGATGTATTGACCGGTTGGAGCGGGGAATAAATCGCAAATCAATAACACTCCCAGCAAAGCTGCGGTGGGAATCCATTTCTTGCGCGGTGTCCAACGGGCAAGTGCGATGGCAATTCCAGGGACAGCAAAAATCGCCAGATAAGAATTGTGTCGAGTCCCACCATACGGATAGATGGCAAACAAAGCGAGCAGACAGTTTGCTGCCAGCGGAAATGTCAGCAGGAAAGCCAATTGACGAGGCCTTGGTCGAGATGAAGGTACATCCCGGTTCGAGCTGCGCCACAGAACCACAATCGCGTAAACGAACAGTAATAAGCCAACGACTCCCACCGCTGCCTGACTGAAGGAATAATGGAAAAGCCGGATGGTTGCCTTAACGATAAATGAAACGATGTGATCCTCAGCTGGGTGATAGATCGAACCTTTCAGATACGAGTCGGCTATCGCCTCTGCTCGTCCACTCGATAGCTGCTGGGAGATGTGGGTCTTAAACAGCACAACAATAATGCCAAGTGCCGCAAGTTGAGTTGCTATCCAGGTCCCGATCAATACAGGCCGCGGACGGTCTGACCAAATCCTTAATATTGCGTACAGGCCTACAGTGAGTGCAAAAAACAATGCGGAATAGTGCGTTAACAGTGCCAACCAAAGCGCTAAACCAGAGAGTATTTGCAGAGCGATAGAGTTCTGACCAATGGCGCATTCAAGAAAATAAAGTGAAGTAGCGGCGAAAAATAACAAAAATGCATATTGCCGCAATTCCGTAGAGAGATAAATCATCGCGGGAGAGAAAAGCAGCAGCATCAACGCAATCAACGCGGTCTTGCGACTCCTCACTTTCTCCAGCCAGCGAAAGATCATGTAGTAGAAGCCAAAGCTGGCGGCTATCGAAGGTAAGCGCAGGAAAAATTCCGAGTGCCCGAGATATCCCCAATAGTGAAGAAACACGATGTACAACGGCGGATGGGCCGTACCGAGTGTTTCTTGATAGGTGAGTTTTAACGAAGGTTGCAGCGAAAGCAGGTAGTGCAACGCTTCGTCGGGATTCAGGAAAATGTTGTGAGCCAGCCACAGCCGCAGCACAAGGCCCATGCCAAGCAGCAGCCAGAAAATTGCTGGCGACGAGATCCATCGCGGCTCGCCGCCAGCATGTGAACTCTGCTTTGAATCAGGAATCGGATCTGCCCCTTGTGAACTTTTTTGTTTCAGGTTTGCAACCTGCATCCCTATCCTCTGGTTTTGTAGTTGAACGCCACTCTGGTTTCCTCCCCTAAAACAAGTGGCCTGACGAATTGAAAAGATGTACCAGCCCGAGGCACATCGATCGCCACAGGCAATACTCCGGCAACTCGGCGCTGTAGATTTACGACGTTAGAGGAAGCGGCTTGTGGCGCGGCAACTCCGGCCTTCAATGTGCCCAGTTCAGACACATCGCGACCGTTTATGGACGGCGATTCGGCTTCGACAACAACCGTTTCTGCCACCGAGCCAAGCGATAGAGAAAAGCTATAGTGGGCTGGCCGGTCGGCACTATAGAGAGCGTTATGTTCCGCTGACTGGAAACCATGAGCATCCGCGCGGATTTTGATTTTTCCCGATGGGACATTGGAAACAATCCATCGGCCTTGCTCATCGCTCACCGTACTGGTGGAAAATCCCGTGTCTGGATTGGTCACCGTAACGGTTGTGTTAGGAACCACCACGCCGGATGGATCGGCGATGAGGCCTCCCAATTGACCGAATGCAAGAGGAAACGAGACTAGGTCCCCCGACGCCGCGATTCCGGAGCCGATACCAGCAGCGTTGCCGCGACCGATTCCACCGCTGTAACCGTATGCAATTCCCGCAGCTTCTTGAAACGCTGGTGGGACAAGACTGGCCGAGATTGCGTCCCCATGGAAGCCGGTGACCTTGTACTGCTCGGGGAGAAATACTTCCCAGTGCAGCAAGCTGATAGGAATGTCCATCGCGGGTAGGGAGAGTTCTGATCCGCCTTTCTTGGCGAACGGAGTGCCGGCGTTGATGAACACCAAAGAAACTGTGTACGGGCCAGTTGGACGAAAGCCAGGACGCAACAGCGGTACGCGATTGCCGTCGGGGGCGAGAACCGGTTTAACCTTTTCTCCCTCCACATCGGCCGACAAGATACTGGCTCCGGTCGGCAGAGAAACTTTCAGAAACGGCTGAGCCTGATTTTTCACGAGCAGTTTGATTTCTGTCAGTGTCCGCCCCTCGGAAGTCACAAGCGTTGTAACCTGCGCACTCTCGGCAACGGCAGCAAGCACGCTGCTATCAGGAAAGCGCACCCATTCGAGGGATAACGTTGGAACCTCGTTCGGCTGACGGTGATAGCGGAATGCAGCCTGGGGTGGGAAGCTGGCAAGCCCGCGCAGGTAGGGATTGGTTTCCTTAACATCCATACGCTTAAGGCTTCCGCCTTCGGTCGCGGTAAGCTCCATCGTGCCTGAGCCTTCGACTAAAACCTCTCCAATTTCCCGCTGCGCTTTTTTAAAGCCCAGAAATGGCAGGTCGGACTTGGTTTCAGCAATGGAACGCTCCAGAGAAATCAGGAACTGATGGGTTCTCTGGCTGGGAGAGTTCACTTTCAGAATTAAAGTGGTACCCTGCGTCTGGCTCGACTCCAGCGATGCGCCGGTCACCCCGGTGACTTCATACCCCGCCGGAATGTCCACTTCGAACTGAGTTGGATCTCCCTGGACGACGTTGATGTCCGCCAGTGCCGCGAGACGAAGTTCTGCGTCTCCTACTGAGACCAGCGTCTTGACGTTGGAGAGGAACCGCACTTCGCGAGGAATGACCGGAGCAGCCACCTCACGAGTCGCCCACCACGCATTGATTGTTTGCCCGGGAGGCAGCGTCGCTTCAATCGTGGTGTGTCCGTTGTCGGACGTGCGGTTGGTAATCAAGCCCGGACTGATATTCACTAACGTATGCTCACCGGGCACGACAAGCGACATCTGCACGCTTCCCGCCGCCGGAACAGGAAAGCTGAAAGATGCTCTTCCCGCATCCACCCGCAAGGGCAGAGCAACGTTTTCGTTGATGGAGAACTCGGCTGGACCCGAGAGAATCGCGACTTGCGTTCCATTTTCCGGAGTAAGAGGCACACCTTTGTTCTGTTCGCGAACATCGAGAATGGTTACCCCCGACGTTAGCGGAACTTTGGCCATTCCTTTCTTAAATACTTCTCCATCCAACTGCACAGTGCCGGAAACCGATTCGTTTTCCACGTGAATCTTGAGATCAGCGTGCTTAACGGAATAGTTGATCGGCGGAAGTGTTGGCTTCTTGGTAGTCTTAGATGCAAGTTCTATGAGCTTGTTGTATTCCTCCAGCGACAAGGACACGTTGCCGGAGTTGGGCAGAGGCAGAATGGAGTTTTTCTGTTGTCCAAACGCCGTCGTGGAGATCATCAGCATGAGTACAAGAATTTTCTTAGTCATCGCGAGCCTCTCTTTTTATTCTTCTGGTAGGTAAAATCAGCGACGGGGGCCTGGTTTTCCGCGGTTAGTTCCGAGACAAGGAATGTGGACGGGCCGAATACGGGGAATGAGATTCCCACCGGCAAAATGCCTGTGACCTTCCCGCCCGACGATTTTGCGCGATATTTGTCGAGAAGAGCCTGCGTTTGTTTGTCATCTTTTTGCAGCTGGGCAAATTGTTCCAAGCGATCAAACGGTCCGCTGACAACGCTTGAAGCACTTGACGGTTGAGGTGGAACAAACGCTTCTGAAGATGGAGCTGAATAGGCCTCGGTGCGAAACGCTCCTGGGTCCGCGGTCATTTGGAACAACGGCGGGTAGTAGAGCAGCAGTCCAGTGCGCGAAACCGGTAAATCGAGCGCCGGTAATGTCAGCCGAATCTTGCCCTTGTCTGTCCAGTTTGCTGCCTTGCTGACGTAAAGAATTTCCACGGGGAAGACTGGCGTGTCGTCTCCGCCGTGGCCTTTCTCGAGAGCAAGGAGTAGGCTGCCATCGCTCGCTTGTCCGGGCCGTGCTGGCTTGCCGGAAAGTGACGCGCTCCACACGATTGCCCCCGGAGGCAAGGCGATCTTTACGAAGTTTCTCTGATTGTTGCGAATCGCGTAACGTGCCAGCGTGAGCGTCTTACCGTCATCACTCATCAGCACGTCATATCGCGCCTCTTCGATATTGGCCATCAGTACGGCTTGCTGGGTGTAACGAGCAACGTTCAGCGAAAGCGACCGCGCCGATGGTGTTCCTGTGACCTTATAGCGAAATGCCGCCAGCGACGGAGATTGCCGGCTGGCAACCATGTCACCCAAGTCGGAAGCGTCGGCATCATCCAGACCTTGCGACTTGATGTCTTTGATTTCTCCGGCGCCGAGCACCTCAACTGCAACTCCTCCGCTATCGCGCTCACTGCCGAGCACGCGCAGCATCGGAACGTCGATCACGCCTTCACGCGGAAGGCGAACTTCGCCGCTCATCGTGAATCGCGCGTTATGTTCGACTGGCTCGAGAAAAATTACTGAGAGAGCGCCATCTTTCATTTCCCAGTCGGCGACCATCGCGCCAGAAACCTGGTTGATGGTGACTTTGTCCGGCAACTGGATTTTCACTTCGTTGGCTACGCCTTGTACGATCTCGAGGTCGGCTTCTGCATAGATAGTGGTTGAATCTTCGCCCAAGCTCACCAACTGTGTGAGCGATCCTCGCAGCCGCAGCGGCAGGCTCGCGTGATGATCTTCAGTCTTCCGCCGCCAGGTAAACGTCAGCGGCTGGTTCCCCTGCGCGTATGCGACCCATTTGCTGTCGGTGGCGGCTTCGGTTTTCTCCAGCAGAAGCCCACCGGTGACTCGGGTATCCACTCCATTGCGGGCAAGTTGGATGGACGCGCGTGTGGCCCCGGCTTCTGCTGTAGGGAACGAAACACTTTCATTTCCTGCAACCGAAGAGATAGGCAAGACAAGATCTAAAGAAAGAACAAAGCGGCCGGCATGGGGAAGCAAAGCTGAAAGTTGACTTCCGCCTTTCTCTGGCGCGGCGGGGACAAGCGAAACCAATTTTCCGTCGAGCCGTGCCTCTTGCACCAGAAGCCCTGAAGGCACTGGGACACGCACCCAGCCATCGTTAAGCACGTCAATCGTGAGATTCGCTTTGCCGCGGGCAATCTCTCCGAGAGCATGCATGTCATATTCAACGCGGGTGAGAGTGGCCGAAACCGGAGGTGGCTCAAGCTCCGGCTCAACGGGATACGCTTTGGCCCGAAGTGAACGGTACTCATCGACTGAGATGACAACCCACCCTGAAGAACGAGTGACCTGCGCGAATGCAGCCGCCGTTAAGTGCAAAAACATGCATACGACCAGGCCCAGGAACAATCTTGAACTTCGCCAAAAGAACCGCAGTTTTGAAATTTGCATCTGGTGTGCCCCCATGCACTGGAACGTACGAACACGGCTTGACTTGCGTTGGTTGCTTGAGAACAAAGAATTGATGTTGCAATGGAACAGGGCTCAAGACCTGGACAAATACTTTGCTGAGAAATGGAATTTTTGTCCGGTTTTTAATAGTCGCCCGAGGGAGAGCATGTAATGTGTTGATTGTAAGAAGCAATCTGGAACGTTAAGGCATTAAGAACAAGGGTTACTGATATTAGAAAGTGAAGATACTTATGACTTGCAGTTGGAACCTTCGACAAGGGCCCGAGCGGGCAGCCGCAAAGAAAATCCGTTTGCGTCCAGCTAATGTCTAAAGGCGACGCCGCCCAGACCAGCCTCTAACGTTATCTCGCGAAACTACTCGATCTAGCCTCCTCCACGGATGGAGGGGTCTCGAATCGACCGTAGATGCCGCTCTTGTCAATCCACCCAACCTCCTGCATAATAATGGTTTGGCTTTACCCCGCCGGACTTTCCGGAACAAAGGATAATCTCTCGTGTTAATGATTCGACTAGCGCGCGTTGGTGCGCGCAAACAACCGCACTACCGCGTGGTGGTGATTGAGAAGGCGCGGGCGCGCAATGGGCGTCCGGTGGAAGTGGTCGGGACCTATAATCCCCGCACCAATCCTGCGAGCATAGACCTGAAGCGTGAACGGATTGACTACTGGGTGTCCAAGGGCGCACAGCTTTCCGATCGTGTTGGCAAATTGCTGGCCAAGCCAGCCCCTGCCGCTGCTTCCGTAGCCTAGTCTGGCACGTTACTTCTCACCTGACATTCAGGAGCCCTCATGAGTGAAGCAACTGGAGATGTGCGGGTATTGGTGGAGCAGATCACCAAGGCGATCGTGGATGCGCACGATGAGGTGTTCGTCGAGGTGGTCGAGGAAAATGGCGACACAGTGATTGAAGTCGAGGTCGCAGAGAACGAAGTCGGCAAGCTCATCGGGCGGCATGGACGCACGGCCAAGGCACTGCGCACGTTGCTGAATGCGGCCAGCCTGAAGCAGAACAAGCACTACGTGCTGGAGATTATCGAATAGGCGACTTCATCACCCTGGCGAGAGTTTTAAAGACGCAAGGACGTCATGGCGAAGTTGCGGTTGAGCTACACAGCAATGTGCCGGACCGGTTTCACCCGGGGATGAAATTATCAGGACTGGCGGATGATGGTTCGCGGCGGGAGTTAGAAGTTGACGAGCTTTGGCCGCATAAGGGTTCGCTGGTTCTGAAGTTTGTTGGAGTGGCCTCGATCTCCGACGCGGAACAACTGGTTGGATGTGAGTTGCAGGTTCCGCAGGGCGAGCGGGCTTCACTGGAACAAGGTTGGAGCTACATCAGCGATTTGGTCGGTTGTACGGTGTTTGACGGTAATCGGGAAATTGGCACGATTGGCGATGTGCAGTCCGGATCTGGAGAAGCGCCTCTGCTGATTGTGAGGTCGGGTGGGAAGGCGTATGAGATTCCTTATGCTGAAGCTTATTTGAAGAAAGTTGATTTAGCGCAGCAGCGGATTGAGATGCAGTTGCCCGAAGGGTTGCTGGATGTGAATGCTCCGCTGACAGCGGAAGAGAAGTTGGCGCAAAGGAAATCAAAAGCTTGAACCGCAGAGAACGCAGAGGTCGCCGAGAAGTTCTCTGCGATCTCGGCGGCTAAAAGGTTTCCACGATGAAGATCGATATCTTAACGATCTTTCCCGATTTTTTTCGTGGGCCGCTGGATTACGGGATTGTCCGCCGGGCGCGGGAAGCGGGTTTGGCGGAGATTGCAGTACATGATCTGCGGGCGTTTGCCCACGACAAGCATCGCACCGTAGATGACCGCCCCTTCGGCGGCGGCGAGGGCATGGTGCTCAAGCCGGAACCGATCTTTGAATGTATTGAGACACTGAACGTTGTGCCACGAGAGCAGCGGGCCGCCACGAAACAGACGGTGATTCTGCTGTCGGCGCAGGGTAAGTGCTTTGATCAGGCTGAAGCCAGAGAGATTGCTCAGTTGGATCACCTTGTTCTGATCTGCGGCCGATATGAAGGCGTGGATGAGCGCGTTGGCGAGTTTCTCGCCGACCGCGAGCTTTCGATCGGTGACTACGTTTTGAGCGGTGGTGAGTTAGGCGCAGCGGTCATCGTGGATACGACCACCCGGCTGATTCCCGGCGCGCTGGGAAATGAAGCATCCACGCGGCAGGAGTCATTTACGGCGCGGACTGAATCGTTTCCGACCGACGGACCTGATTCAACCTGTAGTTCGGGTGGATTGCTGGATTATCCGCACTACACGCGGCCTGCGGAGTTTCGCGGCATGTCGGTTCCGGAAGCATTGCTCTCCGGGAACCACGATGAGATCCGCCGCTGGCGTCGCCGCACGGCGTTGGAAAAGACTTTGCGAAACCGGCCTGACCTGGTCAACTGGGTGGCCCTGAACGAAGAAGACAAGAAATTGCTGGCCCAGATCACGGGCAAAGAAATTTAGAGGACACGAACATGTCGAACATGATCATCGAAAAACTTTTAGCCAAAACCAAGCGCACTGACATCCCTGATTTCGTCCCGGGCGACACCGTCCGCGTGCAGGTGAAGATTAAGGAAGGCGACAAAGAGCGTCTGCAGGCGTTTGAAGGCGTAGTCATTGCCAAGACCCGTGGGCCGCAGGCCAGCTTTACCGTACGCAAGATCAGCTTCGGCCATGGCGTGGAGCGCATTTTCCCGGTCGCTTCGAAGGTGGTCGACAAGGTCGATGTGGTGAAGCCTTCCAAGGTCCGCCGCGCGAAGCTCTATTATCTGCGTGGTTTGCGTGGCAAGGCTGCTCGTTTGAAGGATGTGGAGCGCGAGCATGCGACGGCACCGCAAGCCGTTACGCAATAACTCGAAGGCTAAAACCCCAATCGATTGGTGAGAACTTTGACACAGGGCCGAAGGCCCTGTTCCACCCTTCTAGATTTCCACTTCCAGAATTTCCTCGAGGTTCTGCTCTTTCAGCTTCTGCAAGAGGAACTTGAGGCTCTGCCGGTCGGACTTGCGAACTTGTGCGAACTCGATTCCTACTCCCACATCCAACGCCGAGTGCTTTACCTTCCCCTTCAACGCCAGATCGTAGTTTGCGACTTTCAGAATTAATTTGATATCAGTCCCCGGCAACAATACTTCCTTGGTCTTCACCAGGCAGCCGATCTCTGACAGATCTTTCAGTTCTGCATGCTGAACATTGTTCAACGCAATGCTGTCGGAGTTAACAATTTCGGCCTTCCCTTCGACCTGAACTCGTTCTCCGCGACGGCGATTACCCGGCACATAACTCTTCACCGGTAGCGCATTTTTGTCTACCTTTTCGTAGACTTCATCCATGTCGCGCAGTTCCTGCTCCCAGATGTTCCGGTCGGGCTCCACGCATTGCAAACCAATTTGACCGTGCAGTTTGGATTTCTCATCTCCGACCCAAACAATGCGGCAATAAGCTTTGTTGCGTCCCCGCTCGACTGCGACAATTTCTCCGGCTTGATTTACTGCACGCAACTTGGAAATGCGGGCGCCGCTTGCAGAAATATCGTAGGTACAGGCCATCTCCAGGCCTGGCTTGTTGTCTTCATCCCAGTACGTGATGCGAATAGGTAGGGCGACGTGGACGCGCTTGTCGTTGCGATCCTTGGCAACGGTCTCCCGTTTTTTCTTCGGTTTCACAATCGGCCCGTGGGACAGTTTGTCTCGTAACGAGGGTAATCGGTAGTGCTGCCAGCAGCAATTTACGTTAGTAACGTATGAGAATGGTTACTGATAGACCTTGCCGTAACTGGTAGTTTGTTGAAAAAAATAGGGATCTTGCAATTTTCATCTGGGCAACAATCCTTTACGGTCGCCAGCGCGGCCGAAGTCTTCAAGGCCTTGCGATTCAGAGTCCTCTTCGATTGGGTTTAGCCCCAGAGCTAGCTGAGTGGCCGAAGCCATCAAGACAAGCCTATTAGCCTTAGCGCTGGAAGTGCTGTTTCACCCTAGTGCGCCCACAAAATCATGGGTGCAAATCAACCTTGCACTTCACAGGAGCATCGGCGATTATTCTCGTAGTTGTTACGGCGTGCCTCCCAGAACAAAGTCCGCTGATCGAACCATCTCCGCCTCTGCGGCCAAACTGCGCCTGCTGAAAAGACTGAAATGCACGTTGAAGTTTGAGAAGAAGGCTTGGGAGTCCGGCGCCCGCATGGTGGCAGGAGTCGATGAAGTTGGACGCGGATCTTTATTTGGATGTGTCGTGGCCGCCGCTGTGATTTTGAACCCCGAAGTTCGCATTCGTGGGCTACGGGACTCAAAACTTTTGGAACGCGAGCGACGTGAAGTTCTAGCCGAGCGCATTCGCCAGCATGCCATCGCTTGGGCCATCGCAGCCGTGGATGCCGCCAAAATTGATCAGATTAATATTTATCAGGCCTCGCGGGTTGCCATGCGGGAAGCCGTGTCCATGCTAAATCCCACGGCGGATCATCTTTTGGTGGATGCATTGAAACTGGATTGTTGTCAGCCACAGCAAGCGATCATTCACGGTGACGCCCTATCCGCTTCGATCGCCGCCGCATCTATTTTGGCTAAAGTCGAACGTGACCGCCTGATTGCTTCGTGGGACCCGGTGTTCCCCGTGTATGGTCTCGCATCGAACAAGGGTTATAGCACTCCAAAACATCTCGCTGCTTTACGTCAGTTTGGACCTTCGCCGCTCCATCGGCAGTCATTTGCTCCGGTGTGGAACGCGCCGACTCCGCAAGAGGTTTTGGCATTCATGGTCGAAGAAGAACCCATCGAGTTCACCCAAGTGAAAGCACAAGTAATCTAGTCCGGTTACAATCTCCCCATGCTTCGACTCATGTGCATCACGGCGCATCCTGACGATGAAGCCTCGAACTTCGGAGGCACTCTCAGGCTCTATGCCGACCGTCGCGTTGAAACCTCTGTGATCTGCTTGACACCCGGACAAGCTGGCAGTCACCGCGGAGGCGCGAAAAGCGATCAGGAACTCGCTGTCATGCGACGAGAGGAGTTCGCCGCAGCGTGCGAGATTTTGAAGGTAAACCACGCAGTCGTACTCGACTATCCCGACGGACGCCTGCATCGGCAGGAAAGTTATCACGTTGCTTGTGACCTGGTGCGGCGTATCCGCGAGTTTCGTCCGCAGGTTGTGCTTACATTCGGCCCCGAAGGCGGTTTGACAGGACATACCGATCACGCGGTGGCGTCGATATTAGGCACGCTCGCTTATCATTGGGCAGGACGCACGAACCGATTTCCCGAGCAGCTTGCTGATGGTCTCGGGATTCATCAGGCGCAAAAGCTTTATTACTGCACTGCCAAGCATTCGCTTCCCGGATATCCGCCGGTGAGCCTTACCCCGGTTACTACTGTGATTGAAATTGGAGATCTCTATCAGACCAAGCTGGTAGCGTTCCGGGCCCATCTCACGCAGGCTCCGTTGTTGCCGATGTTCGAGAAATATGTCGGACATCAGCGGCAAGAACTGTTTCATCTTGCCGCGACTACGATTCCAGCTTCCAGTCAGCAGGAGACGGATTTGTTTGCTGGGATTGAGGAATTTTCTGCTTCAGAGCCCTTGGTGCGGTCTGCATAAAAGTACGGGCGGGCAAAGTATCGCCCGCCCCCCAGCACCCACAAAAATTACTTTGCTTTGATGATGTCACTTAGTACATCTGGTTTCGATTCATCTCGCAGCAGATGCGGATACTTCTCGCCTTCGTGATAGTCGAGTTTGTAGGTGGTGTAGTAGTCAGTATTTTCTACCAACAACTCAAGCGGGCTCTGGCTTGTCTTGGTCGCTTGCAAGGCATCGTGGAAAGTGTGTTTGGTCATCCTCTTTCCGTTCACCGCAATCACTTTCATTCCCGGACCGATGCCAGCCTTGGCTGCCGGCATGCCCTCGATGGTGTCGACGACCAATCCGCTCCACTCAACATCCAGACCTATTGAGAAACGGGCGTCGATTTCCTTGCGTTCTTCTTCCCAGTTTTCAATCAGCGGCGTTCGCTTCTCGTCATAGACCAGCTTCCAGCCGCTGTTTTCAATTCCGGTCAGCGGCGCGCCCGGACCGTGATTGGTTAAACGCTCTATCCAGAACCCACGCCAGTTGTAGGGTGCAACCTGATTTAATGTGTTCACAATCTCGTCGAAGGTGTATGGCTTCACCTGCGGCGGGCTGCTCGGCGCGCCGTGGAACACATGGCAGAAATCATCAATCGACTTCACTCCCTGCGTTTGCTGGCGGATGATGGTGTCCACCCACAGCCAGTTCAAAACATCCTCATCGTAGTAATCGAGCGCACGCCGCCACGACTCCCACTGATGCGGGGCACCCTGCATGCTGGGAACACCATCCGCCGTGTCTTGCAGGTTGCGCCAACTGCGTCCGGGTCGATGATCCAAGCCTGCGGCAATCCGGGCCAGATTGTTGCGGTACTCCTCGGGAGTACGAAGACCGCTGCGTCCGCTGAGCACATCGCCTAAATATGAAGTGAGTCCCTCATACACCCAGAGCAGATCATCGTGCATGGGCTTTTGATAATCCGGCGTGGCCAAACCTGCCGGACGTCGATACTTACCATTCCACGAGTGGACATATTCATGCGGCAGAAGGCCCGCACCCAGAATGCGCAAATCGGGATCGACCAGATAACGCTCGCCCAAGCGGCTGTCGTTCGCCTCATGGTGCTCAAGACCGAAGTGAGCGACGTGATCGCTCAAGGTGTACAGGAAGTGGTAATCACGAAAATGCTGCGCACCGAATAGTTTCTGCGCTTGATTAACCAATTCCCGATAGGGATTGAACACCTCGATCGGCACATTGAGAGCTGCCGGACTATCGGCAACAATATCCAACTCTTCCGGGGGATTCGGGGCTAACTCCACGACGCGCAAGAACTGACCGGAAGAAACCGGAGAGTCCACCAGCGTGGTCAGCGACACGCGCTGAAATTTGACCTCAGAACCTGATTGAGATGTGACTGGTAATGGAGTGGCGAACTTCCATCCGTCGGGAAGCTTCAAACTCGCTTCAAACTGCACTTCGTCCGAGGTCCATCCCGCAGGATAGAGCAGTACTGTATTCCAAGCTAGAACGGTCAGCTTATCTGTGGCCGATGCGCCGGAGGTATACATCGCTTCGCCGCCCGCGGGCGAGATGAAATCCAGGCTCGCTTCCACGCTGGTCACTCCTGCCGGAACTTCGACGTGGAATGTCCACCCGTCCTCGAGATCACGACGCCAGGTCAGTGTCTGGCCGTTCGAGGTGAACTTCAGCCCAGCCAAGTCCTGGACCGGGCCGGTTGGGCCATGTTCGCCAGGCATCCATTTTGGGTAATAGACAGTCAACGTGCCGGGGCTCGCCGGAATGGTCAGCTTGGCGTGGAAAATCTTGCGCGGCGCTTCGGTGGCGTCGACTGCAAGAGTCACGGTTGGGGCTGGTTTCGCCGGCGGAGTGACGGATTTCTTTGAGTTCGTTTGTGCATTGGCTGAAAAGATCAGGAAATTGGCGAACAACAGAGTAAATACTGTGCGTTTAATCAAGTCCATTTTCATTTGTGGGAATCCGGGATGGATTGGCTGAGATAAATAATGGAAGCACTATAACAAAACATTCTTGGAATGTGTGGCCGAGTCGGGAAATTTCCAATTCCTTGTTATGATTCTCGGCATGTCTCGCTCCCCCCGTGGCCGCTTTGTCACCTTCGAAGGTCTGGATGGCTGCGGTAAAAGCACTCAGCTGGAAAAATTGGCTGTGGTTTTGCGCGACCTGGGAATTTCGGTTGTTACCACAAGAGAGCCGGGGGGGACCGCGACAGGAGAAAAAATTCGTAATGTCCTGCTCGATAGCAGCACTTCCGGGCTGTCACCATACGCCGAATTGGCATTGATGTTTGCCTCGCGAGCTCAACATATAAGAGAAGTGATTCAGCCCGCCCTGGCCGCTGGCAGTGTTGTGCTTTGTGACCGATTTACCGACTCCTCTGAGGCGTATCAAGGTGGCGGAAGGAAATTAGGGAGTGAGCCAGTGTTGGATTTGCATCGAGTGCTGTGTGGTAATTTGCAACCGGACCTGACCATTCTGATGGATTCCGAAGTTGCTGCCAGCGTCGAGCGTGCGCGGCGCCGCAATAAAGCGAAGGTTTCTGAAAATGGCGGCGGGCAAAGCGATGAAAATCGGTTTGAGCAGGAGAGCCGGGCATTTTTCGGACGGGTGCGCAATGCGTATCTGGCGATTGCTGAGCGCGAACCGAAGCGGGTAGCCGTGGTTGATGCGCGTGGCGCGGCCGAGCAGACCCACACCAAGATTCTGGAGATTGTCCGGCAGAACTTGAAACTCAGTGCGAAGATCGCATGATGCAACACCGCAATTTTGTCATTCCTACAAGGAGCTCGCGACAAGCAGAAGTCTGCGTTCCGGGCCAGCAAAAACCGGAGATTCCTCGCGCCGTAAACCTGCACTCGGAATGACAAGCTGCTGCGGAATGAATGTTTTGACAAGTCTCAATGGCGTGTAACCTAAATGATTATGTCGTTCTCTGATTTTCACGGAAATGCCGACGTCGTTCATCGTCTGCGCGAGATGCTGGCCCATGACCGCTTTCCGCAAGCGGTGATCCTGTCCGGGCCGGAAGGTTCCGGGAAATACACTTTGGCGCTCATGTTGGCGCGAGTGATGAACTGCCTTTCCCCGGTAACAACCAATGGCCTACCAGACTTCTGTGGAAAGTGCGCCAACTGCACGCGGATCGGTCAAGGGGAGAATCTCGATGCGCTTTCTGCAGAGGCAGTGGAAGCCAGGGAAAACTTAAAAGAGACAGACAAAAAAGAAACTCGGCTCTTTATTCAGACTCATCCCGACGTTCTGATCATTCCGCCTGACCCGCCGCAACTAATGATCAAAGTCGATCAGGTGCGGCGAGTCATCAATACCATTTACTTCCGCCCCGCCGAGGCGAAAGAGCGGGTCTACATCTTCACTGACTCCGCTTTTATGAAAGAAGCGGCCAACTCCCTGCTCAAAATTCTGGAAGAACCGCCCGAGTTCGCAACTATCTTTTTGCTGACGGAAAATCCGGGAGAGTTATTGCCGACGCTTCGTTCCCGTTCGATGGTGGTGACTCTGGCCGCGTTATCGGCTCCAGAAATTGAACAATATTTGGCCAAACATCAACCAGATTGGAAGACATCGCAACGCACCTTGGTGGCCCGTCTCAGCGAGGGAGCAGTTGGACGCGCACGCAGCTTTGACCTTGGCGCGTACACGGCCGCACGCTCTCATGCGCTGATTCTGTTGAAATCAGCATTGCAGTCGAGCGAGCACTCGGAATTGTTTAAGACCACCGAAACCTACCGCGCTGGCGCCGAAGGAAGAGAAAAGACGGATCGACTCTTGCGCACACTCTATTCTCTGCTGCAAGACCTGATGTTCCTGAATTCCGGAACGCCGGATCTGGTTCGCAACATTGATATTCAAGGCGAGCTGAAAAAGCTGAGTGAGTCGGCCAATTTCGAATGGATCGCATCTGCCTCCGACCGCCTGGCAGAAGTCGAGCGCGGTATGCGGCGAAACTTGCTGCGGTCCCTCGCTCTTGACGCATTCTCGACGGCTTTAGAACCTGCCTAACCGGATGTTGATGTGGTATCCATGCGGTAACCCGACTTTCTACGTCCTACAGTCACATCCCTAACTTCATGTAAGGATTGTCACAACCTCCATCCTGTGCTACGGTAAGGACAATTCACGCCTATTCCAGCAACCCACAATCACAGAAATCTCAGTGAATGTGGCAGCAGACCAACAGGTGGCGCCATGAAAGACTCAACCCTAGATTCAGCACCCGCACAACGTCCGACCGAGCAGGAAAACTTCAGTAATCGCAAACTGATCCGCCCTTCGCTAAGCCGCAATGAACAGCATGGACATAGTCAAGGCGGAGGGGAGCGGCGCGAGCGTCCAGAACGCGGCGATAGAGGTGCAGACCGTGGCGGTGACCGCAATTCTGGTGGCGGCGGTCGGAAGGTTGCGCCTCCCGAGCAGACCAACGCTGAAAATTTCTATTACCAGAAGCAGATGCAGTCGAAGACTCCGATGGTCATCGTGCTCTGCGATGACGAGGAGATCCACGGGATTATTGAGTGGTACGACAAGAACTGCATTAAGGTGAATCGGACTGACGGCCCCAATTTGATGATCTACAAACCTTCGATTAAGTATTTGTATAAAGAAGGGGAAAATAGCGGTTCCTAAACGTCGCTATTCACTTTCCGCTTTACGTAGTTGTTCAATAAAATCTAACGCGGCTTTCGGACTACGCTCCTCTTACCAAGCCACCGAACTCCTACACCTGCGGCCGCACCGACGCTGCAACTGTTCCCAAGGGACCGTTACCTTGCACCGATTTATCGACAACTTCAAGGCTGTCGAGCAGCCTGTAGCTAGGACAGCGCGTTCATCAACCGGAAGCGCCATCGCTGAGTTCAAAAGATCTGAGGTTTCCGGATTCAAACCACTACTTTATCTCGCAATGTCCAGCCAAAGCCTTACAATTTCGGCAGCACAATTCCCTTCTGCGACTGATACTTCCCTTTGCGATCCGCGTAACTAGTCTCGCAAGTTTCATCTGATTGGAAGAAAAGAATCTGGCAAAGACCCTCATTGGCATACACACGCGCGGGCAGCGGCGTAGTATTCGAGATTTCCAGTGTCACGAATCCTTCCCACTCCGGCTCAAACGGCGTGACGTTCACAATGATTCCGCAGCGGGCGTAGGTGCTCTTGCCCACGCAAATGGTCAAAATGTCTCGGGGAATCTTGAAGTATTCGACCGAGCGCGCCAGCGCGAAAGAATTCGGCGGAACCACACAGCACTCGGCCTGCAAGGTCACAAACGAGCGCTCATCAAAATTCTTGGGATCCACCACGGTAGAATTCACGTTGGTGAAGATCTTGAACTCGTCAGCTACACGCAGGTCATAGCCATAAGAAGAGAGCCCATAAGAGATCACGCCCTCCCGTACCTGCTTCTCGGAAAAGGGGTTAATCATGTCGTGTTCATTGGCCATTTTGCGGATCCAGCGGTCGCTCTTAAGCATGTTTCTCCTGGGAATTTGAGATAAAAATTGCCAACTGCTTTGCCTTGTGCAACTTCAGGGCTGGTATGACGACGTTAACTAATAGGGCACAACGCAGGTGCGGACATCTTACGAGACAAAGGCTCCCGTTGACAATCTCTGTTATGTCCCTTAGCATCAATGACTTGGTGGGTTGTTCGTGACTCCGCCGCTCGGGAGCCTCCTGTGATCAAGCTCGATATCATCAACGAAGTCGTAAATAAGACCGGAATCACCAAAACCAAAGCGGAAATGGCCGTCGAAACCGTCTTCGAAAGCATGAAGAAGTCGCTGGCCAAGGGCGATCGTATTGAATTGCGGGGATTTGGCGTGTTCAACGTGCGTCCGCGCAAGACTGGCATCGGCCGCAATCCGCGCACTGGGGCAGAAGTTTCCATTCCGCCTGGGAAAGCCGTACGCTTTAAGCCGGGCAAAGAGTTGCAGTCCATCGATTGAGGGAGTTAGCCCGCTCGCTAGGTCCCTTCACGGCTGACGATCTGTCAGTGCAGTTGTACTTTTATCCGACGAGCTCCTGATGTTCGATCCAACCCCTCCGATTCCAGCGGTGACTGAGTTTGACCGTCCGATTGAAGTATTTGTAGTTCGCCCTTACCGGCCTCGTTATTGGCTGCATGTGCTCTTGCTGATCGTTACATTTTTCACCATGCTGGTGGTGGGAGCGCACATGCAGTTCAACTTCCTGCATGGCACCGCAATTTTCACCGCAGGGGATGAATGGCTTCCAATGTTTCCCATCAGCTGGGCCCTGTCTGTGCCATCAAGGCTCTTACTCGGTGTTCCTTTTGCAGTTGCGCTAATTTTCATCCTGCTTGCCCATGAGATGGGACATTACATTTATTGCCGACGCAATGGAGTGACGGCGACACTGCCGTTTTTTCTACCAGCTCCTACATTGATTGGCACATTGGGAGCAGTGATTCGTATTAAGTCGCCCATCCGCACCCGCGCGGCACTGTTTGATATTGGAATTGCGGGTCCAATCGCAGGTTTTGTCGTGGCCCTCGCGACTCTAATGGTCACTCTAGGTTTATCGAGGCCACTACCTGTCAACGCTGCATTGGGTGACTTCAATCTCGGATATCCATTGATCTTCCAGCTCGTTCACAAAATGACCGGATTTAGTGGCGTGTCTTTGTATCGAATGAATATGCATCCCGTCGTTGTGGCTGCATGGGTGGGGATGTTTGCTACCGCGCTTAATCTTCTTCCCAGCGGTCAATTAGATGGAGGACACATCGTCTATGCGCTTTGGCCCAAAGCACACCGATATGTTTCCTGGCTGGTTGTGGCGATTTTGATTTATCTGGGATGGCACTACATCGGCTGGCGGCTTTGGGCGTTTCTGGTGACTGCCATGAACATCATTACGTGGCGTCAGCGTCAGGCACCGGATCATCCAGAACTTCCGCCTTCGCGTTGGGGATTGGCCGTGGTGGGCTTAGTTCTGCTCATTCTCACGTTTACGGCTGTTCCGTTTTACGGAGAGGGTCTTAGCTGGCGATAGGTTTCAGTGCCCGGGTTCGGGCAGCTGATCGTCCACGATTCTTGACGTCATCTCCCGCGCAGGTTCTCCACCCACCATTCCTTGGGCAACAATCAGACGACGGGCTTCAACACGTACTTTAGGTAGGCGAACACCGAACCACGCTGCCCCACCGATACAAGCGATTGATCCCATCATCACCGCCATGGGAGCACCCAACCTGTCCGCAGTCGCTCCGCCGATGTAGGCCCCGATCGGCGCCATGCCCATAAACATCATGGAATAGAGCGCCATCACGCGGCCGCGTAAGTGGTCAGGAACCATGGCTTGAATCAGAGTATTGGAAGACGACATTCCCAACATCATGCAGAAACCGGTTGGAACCAAAATAGCCGTGGAGAGCCAGAAATAGCGCGAGAAGGAAAACATCAGCAAGCTTGCTCCGAACCCTGCGCAGGAAAACATCACCCAGCGCCCCAAACCTTTGACGCCGGTGCGCGACGCGAGCGTGAGCGCACCGAGCAGCGCACCGACTCCGGTGGCTCCCATCAAGATGCCCATGCCACTGGCGCCGCGATGAAGCACTTTGTCGGCAAAGATAGGCATGAGCACGGTGTAAGGCATTGCCACCAGACTGACCAACCCCAGCAACATCAGGATCGCCCGAATCGGCGTGGTGCGGCGCACAAAGGTGAAACCCTCGGCCAAGTGCGTCAGCGGCGATGCATGCTTCGCCAAGGCCATCGGGCGCGTGACTCTCATCATGAACAAACCGATTAGCACTGCAAAATAACTGACGCCATTAATGGCAAAACACCAACCCTCACCAACTTTGGCAATCAGTATTGCTGCGATTGACGGGCCGATGATACGCGCGCCGTTGAACATGGAAGAGTTGAGGGCAATCGCATTCATCAGATCTTCTTTGCCCACCATGTCCACCAAAAATGATTGCCGCGCCGGTATGTCAAAAGCACTGACGATTCCCGATAAAATCGCCAGGATCAAGACGTGCTCAACTTTGACGACCTTGGCCAAGGTGAGCACTGCCAGCGCAGAGTCAAAGATCATGGAAAATATCTGCGTCCAGATCACGACGTTGTGGCGGTTATAGCGATCGGCGGTAATGCCCCCCAAGGGCGCAACCAGGAAGACTGGAAATTGGCTGGCGAATCCGATGACTCCCAACCACCATGCCGAACCGGTCAGACGATAAACCAGCCAGGCTTCTGCGGCGGTCTGCATCCATGTGCCGGTGAGGGAAACTAGCTGTCCGGAGAAGAAAAGCTGGAAGTTGCGGTGGCGGAGAGCACGAAAAGCTACCGGAAGTCGTCTTGAACTTGCTTCACTCATCGCGCTCTATATTGATGGTAATTCATGGCTTAGCGATTCGCGGGCGCAAACTTGCACCAAATCCATTGCAGTCACCAACTTGTAACTTCCCGCAGACATCAAATTCGGCTACAGTTGGGAGAACTAAACGCTAGGTTCACCTTGCTGTGCGCGCTCAGCTCAGCGCAATAGAAGTTGATTCACGCGATCTCGCGTGACCGTCCCACGACGCAGTGGCCGCTGCGTGTCGAGTTTCGGCCATGGGAGGAACCCATGAGCATGTCCCAGGTTCGAGTTGAACGCCGTGCCTCGCAACGCTTCGAATATCAATTGCCGGTAAGCATCGGTGCGTCTGGGCATGAAGGCAGTGGATTCACGCAAGATCTCAGCGGGCGGGGAGTTTCATTCATCACGGATATGAAGCTGGCGGAAGGCGAATCGGTCGACTTGACGCTAATGATGCCCTCTGAAATCACACTGGGTGAAAGCATGCGCGTGCGCTGCCGTGGTCAAGTAAAAAGAACTCTAGCGTTGGATATCGCTGGCAAGATCTCTGTAGCTGTACATTTCGCCGGATATGAATATCTCCCTGCAGCGAACGAGATCAAAACCAGTGATGCGACTCCGGTGAGTTCACACGCCGACCAAACCGGGGCCTCGATGCACACATTTGACTGGAGAAATACCAGAAGTTTGGCCCACCGCTAACAGAAGGACGTTGGTGGTTTCCCCTTAACCCTTTGCTGCTAATGGACTTGGTCGCCCACGATGGTGCTATTTGCAAGCCATCCTGTTTTGCTTAAAATGTAGTAACCCCAAGTAGGAAATCGCTCCTCCGAGAAGTTAAAATTGCGGGCAGTCTTTTTACGCCAGTGGTTGGGCGGCTGATCACGCAAAGCAAGCCCGTAGGCTGAATTGTAAAAAGTACTAAAGTCACTTGGCGGACAATCTGTAGAGCCATACCATTGCCCAAGAATAGGATACGAATGAAGAAGGGTTGGCCATGCAAGGCGTAGCCGTTGCCGTTCTCACGGAAGAAAAAGACCGGCTGCCATTGCTCCGGAATCGTCTGGATAGTACGCAAATAGGCCACTCTGTATTCAGTTTCGCCGGGTTTCCTGCCGGGCCTGCCGACTCCATCCTGCGGCAAATTCAGGATATCCACGCCGAAGTTGTTCTTGTAGATATTGATCCGCACAATGAGCAACGCGCGCTGGCCGCGATTGAGCTGATTAAAACCGCGACCAACGACCTGACCATTTTTGCCGTCGGTCTGATGACCAATCCGAATACGATTGTGTCGGCGATGCGCGCTGGCGCCGGTGAGTACCTGGAACGGGAATCGGCAACTGAAGCAATTACTGAAGCACTCAATCGCTTCTCGGCTGCACGCAGCAAAGCGCGTTCATCTTCAGGAAGAGCCCGCGTCTTCACAGTGACCAATGCCAAGGGCGGCGCAGGGGCGACGACTGTCGCGGTGAATCTCGCGACGGCTTTGCAGGAGTTGCACGGCGGAGTATTGCTGATCGATTTTGCTCCTCTGGGCCATGCGGCGCTTCACTTAAATTTGCGCCCTGCTTTCGGAGTATATGACGCACTGCAGAACCTGCATCGTTTAGACCCATCGTTACTGAAGGGATTGTTGACCCAGTGCAACGGCGGATTGCAATTGCTGGCGGCTCCGCAACACCCATTTTCACTGACTCCGACGGCTGCCGAACTGGCTCGGCTCTTTGATTTCCTGGTCACAAATTTCCGCTACGTCGTCGTTGATTGTTCCAATCGTGTGGATTCCACTGCCCGGTTGCTCTGCGAATTGTCAAACGCAGTTTTGATGGTGGCACAGACCGATGTGGTCTCTTTATGGAGTGCGGGGCGTATTCGTCCCTATCTCGAAGAGGGAGCTTCCCGGGACCGCGTACGCTTGGTGTTGAATCGTTACAAAAAAATTCCTGGCTTTAGCGATGAAGACGTAGAGAAGGCTACCGACTGTAAGCTGCTTTGGAAGTTGCCTAACAACTATCAAGCTACTGCGCCTTCGATCGACAAAGGGGTGCCGGTGACGTTCCAGGAGAACAGTGATATCGCCCGTTCCTTCCGCGGGCTGGCCGCGGCGTTGGCGGATGCTTCTGTCAGTTCTGAAGGCTCGATGGATTTAGTTTTCCAGCACGACAAGTCTGATCGTAAGAAAAAGGCGGCGGGCAGTCTTTTGGTCTCTCCGCTGCGCGCGGGCCAGTAGTTTTTACTTTCCGGTTGTAGCTTTCCCCTCTACAGGCGCATAAACCGCAGGATGGGTGCACACCTCATAGTATTTCCGTTCGGTCCACTCTTGCAGGGAGAACGTTCCCAGATCAATTCGCGATATGCGGCTGGAACGCACCACGATCTTGCGGAAGATGTCGTTTCCTAGCGGAACCAGTGCGGTATGAAGTTGGAACCCTTCGCTTCCCCACAGTTGAGGAAGATTGAGCCGGAAGTTCTCTACCGCAACTTCCTGACACAGTTTGCGGAATGCGCCTTCATTCATGCGTATCCCGCCAAGGTTGTAATTCAGAATGAACTCGTCGGGTGTCTCTACCGCTTCGGCGCTTCCCGTAGTCTGAAACACGTATACATGAAACGGGCTGCCCATCTGCTCGATACTCTTGCGCACCCGCTTATTGCAAGACGACAAACGATCGCTTTCGTTCAAGGCATCAGAAATCATGATGCGATCGTCGCCATCCAGCAGATACATGGGAGCAGCGTCCTGATAAGAGATACCGATTCCCAATTCCAGTGCCGGCAACCCGGCGCGCTCAAGCAGCTGGTTATAACCGCGTACGATTTCGATCATCTCTCGTGCGAGAACACAGGCACGGGCTACGATCAATCCTGGTTCTCCTTCGCGTTCCAAAATGGCAAGAATTATGGCATCGCCCTCGAGGAAGACTTTGGTCGCTCCATACTTGCTTAGGAGCTTGTTTACGGGATCGTAAAAATTGAGGCTGAAGTAAGACGCAGGATTCAGACCTCTCGCCATAAGCGATTTCGTCAACCGCGACGAATCGCGGACATCCGCCTTGATCACCACATGCCCGAGAACTTTTTCTTCTATGGGCTTCTGCTCGTCCGGCAGCAGGAACTCGTACAGAGTGCCATTCATGGCCGAGAGTTCTCGCATTTTGGGGTTGCCGATCAGGTTCACGCTATCCAACGCAGCATTGAGTGCTTCCAGCCGGCGAAAGTCGCGATGATATTTAAGAAAATCACGGAGGAAACGGGCGGCCATTCTTTGCCGCTCGGCTCCGCGACATCCTTCTACACGATCCAGAGCTGCCTTCAAACTACGCGGCGAGGATTTGCCGTGGTCCGCAATGAGTTTTTCTACGCGCTCGCGCTCTTCTGGGGAAACTAACGCATTCTTCAATTGCTGCGCATTGATCTGCGGAGAGTATTCTGCCAACAGAGGTACGACCTCATAGGAGGCGATGACATAACTCATCAACTTCTCGCGCTCAAGCATGTCGGTCCAAATCTCCAGGCGAGCTTTTTGCGAGTATGTATCTGGAGTGGACTCACTGGCGGAGCCTATACCTACCAACTCCTGAGCGTTTTCCGGGACATTGAGCCAGGCGTCGATGGTCGCGTCGTCGGCGAATTTCGTGCCTAATTCAGGGGATTGCAGAAAATTACAAACCATCGCTCGCGCTGCTTCGAAGCGGTCGGGATCGCGATCGAAATTTCCTAACAGAACATAGTGTTCGGCGTTGAGATAGTTATCGCGACCATCTTCAGTAAAGATCAGTGGGTTCTGGAACAATCTGTATTCGGCGTCTGAACCAGAGCCAAACAACGAACGCCGCATCCGCGCTAACGTTTCTTTTTCGATTTCCCGCAGGGTGGTAAACAGTTCCTGTGCCGCTTTGCGCTGAATGATTTTTTTGGAGACCTGGAATGCGGCTACCCGTTCCCGATACTCCATGGCTTTTTGTTGCCGCACGCCTTCAAAGCTCTTAAGCATCATGCGGCACCGTTCCAGGACCTGGGCAAACTGTGCGTTAAGCTCGGTCCGCAGGAACTTGATGACCGCCAGCCTGGCGACCATATCCAGCGCTGGATTGCTGGCGGTTTTAGCACGATTCAAAGCAGCGACATGCAGTTCAGCCAGCAAAGGCTTAAGCTCGGAAGGCTGCGCCTTTGCCACAACTTTTGCCGGTGCATTGGCACCGATGAAGTAGTTCCCGGCAGGACGACGCCCCGGAGTTTCTGTCGCGAGCAGTGCTTCCATCGTTCCATGACGTGTAATGAGCCGGGCAACGTGCAGGCGCGTTTGCTCGACAAACTTTGGACTCAGATGAACATCATGGCGCAGGTTATCGATGCCTAATTGCAGTCCATTCAGAGAAAGAGTCGGCGTGTAGGAAGTCAGTGAGGGCGGTTGGATACCCTCCTTTGCCTGTCCGAGACCGAATAAGGGAATGCGTGGCATGAGGATGGTGTTTGCCTGCGATCAGCGTCCGCTGACAATCCGACTACGGACGGAAACTACCGCCAATCTCCTTATGAATTCTGGGGGATTTCGAGCCCTGTTTAGAAGCCTAGCATTGGGTTATGGAGCGACCAACGTTACCCAAGTTACCTTGTCCGAAGCAGAGAAAATTGGTCTGCGTCCCCAGCAAAAGTTGAGATTAATCATTGATTAAAGAATTGAATAAATCGATTTAGCCTAAAACAAAGTGCGGTGTTTGCCCCACGTTGTCAACAAGATGGAATCCCAACCACCTGATGACTTTGGTCACGATACGATTCCGTTTTCGGGAGCGTATGATTCGAATCATTAATAGGGCTGCGGAAGAACTTTAGAGGGGGGTCGCGGGACCGCTAACGCGACCTAACGTCCTCTGCAACCTCGAAGACGTTGGCTGCGTATACCACGCCTTCCGCTGGCCACAGGGAACCCATGAAACGCCTGCGTTTTGTTGTTTCACTGACCACGACAGAAAACGACTACCAGATGGAGCAAAGCAAAGCGGCAGAAGAAGCAGGCCGTAAACTCGGTGTGGATGTCCAACTTATCTTTGCGGACAACGACACCATCACCCAGAGCCAACAACTGTTAAACATCATTCAATCGCGGTCCGACTCTCATCCAGATGGAATTCTGTTTGAGCCGGTAGGCGGAACTGCATTGCCTCAGGTCGGTAAAGCAGCGGTTGCCGCGGGGATCGCCTGGGTGGTTTTGAACCGTGAGACTGATTACATAAACGACCTGCGCAGAACCAATCGTTTGCCGATCTTTACTGTGGCAGCCAATCACGAAGAAGTCGGCCGCATCCAGGCCAAACAAGCTGCCGCACTTTTGCCCAAGGGTGGATCAGTCCTTTATATCGAAGGCCCGGCGGAAAACTACGCCGCAAAACACCGCACAGTCGGTTTTTATGAAGCAAAGCCGCAAGGGATACAGGTGAAGAGCATCCGCGGAAACTGGACCGAAGCCAGCGCACATAAGGCGATTACTTCGTGGTTGCGCCTGTCCACTTCACGCCAGACAAAAATCGACGCGATCATCGCGCAAAATGACGTCATGGCGGTAGGCGCGAGAAAGGCTTTTCAGGAAATCAGCGATGTGCGCGATCGGGACCGCTGGTTGAACCTGCCCTACACGGGAGTGGATGGTGTGCCAAAAACCGGACAGGCATGGGTAAAGAGTGGCTTGCTGGCAGCAACCGTAGTTGTCCCGACGAACACAGATGTTGGCCTGGAGATGTTAGTGCATGCGGTACAAACTGGCTCACAACCACAGGAACGCAGTTTGACGTCACCGCGTTCTTTCCCAACGGTTGAAGATTTGGCGCGCACTCACGCGGAAAAGACTCGAGCGTTTTCGGTGTAGGCAAGCTACACGATTTTTTGGGGTTACATTCCTTGATAAAGTAGTGGTTTCTCATTCCGAGGAGCCGCCATGCCCACGCTCATCCCTCAACCCACTCGTATTACAGCCGCGGGAAATAAACCCAAACTGATCGATGAATATATTGGTCGCGTAAATTCGAAAACTTCCGCGGCCAGTGTTGCTCACATGCGCAGCCCACAGGGCTGGGAAGAGCCGGGCCAGAAGCCGGGGTTTGATGAGTTCACGATCGTTTTGAAGGGCATGCTGCGAGTCGAGCACCAGGGTGGGACCCTTGACGTGAATGCAGGACAGGCTGTGATCGCTCACAGTGGCGAATGGATCAGGTATTCAACTCCACTGGATGGCGGCGCGGAGTATATGGCGGTCTGTCTGCCGGCGTTTTCGATGGATACGGTCCATCGAGACAGTTAGCTGGACGCGTCAGCCACGAAGGTTTTCTCCTCGGGACCTCCGCCGGTCACGTCCTGCACCAAGTCCAGCTCACGCTCAGTCAGAGGCTCGCAGCTTTCTTCTTCGAGAATTTGTACCCGACGCGCGGCCATGGTGATTGGCTCGAGGTAAACAATCTTTCCATTCTTCACTTTGATCTGAAAACGGAACCAATCTGTGCGGAACATACGCCCGGAAGCAAAAAATGTGACGGAGGCTGCGATTGGGCCTTCAAATTCATCGCCAGTTGCCGTGATGAGGCGGCGTTGAAAATTCTGTGTCCACGTTCTCCCCCCAACCAGTGGCTCGTTGAGAAAAACACGCTCGAATGGTGTGGCGTGTGAGAGCCGTCGCAATTGCACCATTTGAATCAGAACAGAAATTTTCGCCAGGTTGGTGACAATCAACTCCGCATCGGTTGGAGAAACCTTGGACAGCTTGATATGCAGCTCCGGCGCCCACTCCCGCTCGAACTCTTCGCGGGCAAGGGCTAGACTCTTGTCGGCCGACACCGCATAGCGCAGAGTGGCGCGCGCCATCAGAATGCTCAAAATGCTGGTGACCACGGTGGCAATCAGGGGAATAGATTCCACGAGGCTGGAAAATAATGCGCCCCACCGCACATGCATAGCTTGGCTCCTGACTCGAGCTAAGGTGAGAACCTGCTGAGTCCTGTGAAGGATAGCTTGGGTCGATGAATGCGGACAGATGCGCATGGTATCAGGCAGGAATGTGTGTGGTAGTAGGGCCTTGGTAATCCCAAAATGAGGATCGGCAGGATTTGGGAGGCAAACTTGATTACTCTAGTCACATGTTTTTTGCCAGCGCCAAGCTATATGATTTCGCTGGGGCGTTTATGAGCAAATTGAAGTTTGTGGTGTCGCTGACCAACAACGACAACGATTATCAGATCGAACAAGGGAAAACTGCCCAGAACGCTGCACGGCGCCTGGGGGTGGAAGTCGAAGTCGTTCATGCTGACAATGACGCTATCAGCCAAAGCCAAAAATTACTCCAGATCATACAATCGCCTGCCAGCGTACGCCCCAATGGAATTGTGGTAGAGCCTGTGGGGGGAACCGGACTACCCCAAGTTGCCAAAGCAGCAGCGATTGCGGGAATTGGTTGGGTACTGCTCAACCGGGAAGATGCATATCTGGAAGAGCTCCGCCGTTGCTATCGAGTCCCGGTATTTTGCATTACCTCTGATCACGAAGAAATCGGACGCGTGCAGGGCAAACAGTTACGCGCACTCCTGCCTAAAGGTGGCTCGGTACTCCATATTCAAGGCCCCGCAGAAAGTCTGGCAGCCAAGCAGAGGACAAGCGGCTTGCATGATGGTCTGCCCCCCAGCATCGAAGTCAAAGCTATTCGTGCACAGTGGACCGAAGCTAGTGCCTACAAAGCTGTCGCTTCATGGTTGCGTTTATCCACGTCCCGGCAGAGTCAGGTGGATGTGGTCGCAGCCCAGGATGACTCGATGGCAATGGGAGCCAAGAAAGCCTTTCAAGAGCTTCCCGGGGTGGAGCGTGATCGCTGGATGAATTTGCCGTTTCTAGGAGTGGATGGTGTTCCCGACACCGGACAGGCCTGGGTAAAGAGCGGTCTGTTGACAGCAACCATCATCGTGCCTGCCAACGCGGGACAGGCAGTCGAAAAGCTGATGCAGGCAATCCAGACTGGGACTATGCCGTCACAGAAGATCCTGATTGCGCCGGTGTCGTTTCCTCCAGCAGAAAAATTGGAATCTGTGCGGGCCCTAAAGAGCCAATCGGCATCAACCGCCAAGCGCTAAGGCGCTTCGATCAACTCCATTTTCCCGTCGCGGGTGCGATGTAACACCATTACTTTCCCTTTGGGATCACGGAAAACAAACACATCGCGGTCGCGGAAGTGCGCTTCTTTAATGGCCTCTTCCAGGGTCATAGGCCGCATGGCCACCGAATCCGAAGCATGTGTCAGGTGCACATCGGTGGTTTTGGCGATAGCCGGAAACTTGTGCACTACGACGGACACAATGGTCTTGTCGGCTGTTTCGGGAACCGTTTGTGTTTGTTCGGTTACCGGTTTACCGTCCCACTTTCTCTGTTGATCACGCTTCTTGGTGCGCCAACGAGTTTTGTATTTCACTGCCTGCTTGTGAATGTGATCCAGAGCCTGCCCGATCGCCACAGTCATATCTCCGGCTTCAGCAAGCGCAACCAGCGTGCCTTTGCGAGCAATGATACTGATCTCAGCCTTGTGACGATGCTTCTCGGTGGTGAGAATCACCTTGGCTTCGCACTTGTCGCCGAGAAATTTTTGGATTTTTCCCAATGCGGCTTCGACTTCCTTGCGATTGGCGGGAGTGACTTTGTGCTGCCTGCCGGTGTATTCCACGTTCATGGCGTCGTCCTTTTGGGGCCGGGCTCAGCTACTTTTTGACTCTGCGTTGATGGGTGCTCGGGATATTCATATCTTCCCGATACTTGGCTACAGTACGACGCGTAACCTGGATGCCTTGCTGTTGCAGAATGCGTGTGATCTGTTCGTCGGTCAACGGACGCGTTGGATCTTCCTCTTCAATCAGCTTCTTCACACGACGCTTCAAAATCAAAAGTGATGTGCCGCCGCCCTCGGGACCCTGCACGCTTTCACTAAAGAAGTAGCGCAGTTCGAAAACTCCCTGAGGAGTATGTGCATATTTGCTGGCGACTGCACGGCTGACAGTAGATGGATGTACACCGATTTCTTCCGCCACTTCTTTGATCATCATCGGTTTCAGGTGATCGATGCCGTGTTCTAGGAAATCCTGCTGACGGGCGACGATGGAGTAGCAAACCTTGGTGATGGTCTGCTTACGCTGCTCGATGTTTTTGATCAGCTGGATGGCGCTCTTGTAGCGCTCTTTCACGTAGTTGCGCGTGTCTTTGTCGTTGCTATCGCGCGTCATCAGTCGCTTGTAGGCGGGGTTCAGGCGAAGTTGAGGGAGGTCTTCCTCATTCATCACTACCAGCCACTCGTCGCCGTGCTTCACAAAGGCAACATCGGGTTCGATCAACCGCGGCTGAACATTGTTGTAGCGCAGTCCGGGACGCGGATCGAGGGTACGAATGTAGTCCAATGCCGCTTGCACTGCTTCGAGCGGGCGGTTAATCGCTTTGCCAATTTCTTTGTGCTGACGTAGCTGCAAGCTGCGTAGATGGTGATCCACAACCGCTACTGCGTCAGCCAGAACTTGAGCTGTGGCCGCACTGTCGCCAATGCCATTTCCGTTGCCATTCTTTGTGGCATCGTGCTTGCCGGACTCCAACTGCTGCTGATGAAACTTCAGCTGCGCCAGCAAGCATTCACGAAGATCACGGCAACCGACTCCCGGAGGATCCAGCTGGCGTACCACTTCAAGCGCTTCGTGGAGTTCTTTGAACGTAAAGTTTGGCTTGTAAATTTTTTGCGGGGCGGGTGCGGCGGTTTTAGCTCGCTCAGGAGTTGGTGCTGGAGCGGTGGCCGCGGCTAAAACAGCGCCGGAATCGCCGCCGATCCAATCGGTCCCGGAACTTGTAACGGCCTCAGTGCCAATTCCATGTTCAGCTTCAGAAGAACCCAAGCCGAGCGCAGCCGCTTCCTTTACTACGTTTTCCACCACGGTCGCATCGGCTTCTGGCGATGCCGGCGGCGCAACTCCCATCAGTTCATCATCGCTGGCGATGAGGTACCCGTCCTCATTCAAATTGCCGATAATCAAGTCAGCCGCTTCGCGTACTCCGGAGCTTAACGACAATGCCCCCAACTGCCAGGTCAAGTGATCGGTCAGATTGGTCGGCTTGGAGAGAAAATTCTCGAACGAGGGGCGTTCGAAATCCTCCATTTCGCTGGGGCTGCGGAAACCAGGGTCGAGATAATCTTTAAAGAACGAACCAAAATCAATTTCTTCGAAGGGATCTTTCTTTTCTTCTGCGGTCGGCGGGGCTTCTTCGGTGGTGCTGGCGGCGGAAAGACGGTCGCGCTCTTCTTCCTTGCGTCCCAGCTCATCAATCATGGGAACGGAATCTTCCAGCTCTTCGAGGACCGGGTTCTCCACCATCTCGGCATTAATCATGTCCTTGAGCTCAAGTTTGTTGAGTGCGAGGACGCTGACCATCTGTACGAGTCCCGGCGTGAGGATCTGCCTCTGCGAGACTTTCAGATTCAGTCTGGGTTGTAGGAGCACCATAAATTCGTCGTTGGCCGCTGCTCGCTCGTCGCTGGCCTCTTGCCCATGTTTTGGCGGGCGGCGAACGAGTAGCGACTTTTATACAAGCGAGAAACTCTCGCCTAAATACACTCTTCTTACTTCAGGATCACTACCCAACTGCTCCGGCGTTCCCTGCCGGAAGATCCGGCCTTCATTAATAATGTACGCACGATCGGTCACCGAAAGCGTTTCGCGTACGTTGTGATCCGTTATCAGAACACCGATCCCGCCGGCCCGCAGATCACTGATAATCTTCTGCAAATCCAAAACCGCAATCGGGTCAATCCCGGAGAACGGTTCGTCCAACAAAATGAACGCTGGATTGATACACAGCGCCCTCGCAATCTCTACCCTTCGGCGTTCGCCGCCCGATAACGCATACCCGCGATTCAGGCGAATGTGCTCCAGCCCCAGCTGATCAATCAGCTTCTCCATTTTTTCCCGGCGTTCATGCCAGGAGATGGGCTGGGCTTCCAGCACTGCCAGAATGTTTTCCTCAACAGTTAGCTTTCGGAAGACCGAGGCTTCCTGCGGGAGGTAGCTGATGCCATACTGCCGCGCCCGCAGATACATAGGCACGTCAGTGATATCGTCCTCGTCCAGCAGAACCCGGCCTGTGTCGGGAGGTATCAGGCCTACAATCGTGTAGAAAGTTGTGGTCTTGCCGGCGCCGTTAGGCCCTAATAAACCAACAACTTCACCCTGATTTACGCGGAGGCTGACTCCATTTACGACTCGTCGGCCACGATACGATTTGCCGACTTCGTCGGTGGCCAGAGTACGCATTTATCGTGCCACTCGCGTCTGGGTAACCACGGGGGATGCAGCGTTACCTTCTACGAGCACCCTATCATCGTGTCTAAATAAAGTCAACGAAACCCCCGTAATCTTGCCCTGTTCGGCATCAAAAATGCTAGGCGGACCGCCGGTCAGGACGAACTTGTCGTCGGCTGCGGTATAGACCAGCTGATCGCCTGTGCCCTGACGCTTTGGTTGATTGATGACTACTTGATTGTGCGCAACGACTCGATCTAATTTTCCCAAACCATTTACCGAAGTTGCCGATGTTTCACTGTGCGCCTGGAGAAAAACATCCAGTGTGCGCGATGTGATTGTCAGATCGGTCCACTTCGCAACCACGTTTCCGTCAAAATGCGCCTTGCGTTCGTTATCGGTATAGGTGAGATGTTCCGAGTTCACAGCCAGAGGTGTGACCTTGTTATTGCTGTCCGCCTGATTGACCAGCATGGAAACTAACTTCCCGTTGGCCGCGTTGGCAATGACCGAACGGTGATCGCGATCAAACTGGATCGACGGGGCTTCAATCACGTTGGCATCCTGCCAGAGCCGTGCGTTGCCACTGTAGATGGCGACCGACGGGCTTTTGTGTGCCATCATGGTTTTTGCGGTGACGTGAATGGGTGAAGACGATGCCAGCAGTGCGCCATTGGGCTGTGCCTTCAAATCACTGTAGGTGCTTTTTACATCGCCTTCCGCGATGGCGTCACCAGTAGAGCGGTCCATCTTCATAGAACTCGCGGTGCTCGTCATACCTCCGTCCACAACTCGCGGTGATCCTGTGAGGACAAGCATGTGATCGGCCGGAGTATAGCGAGCACGCTTAGCCCAAGCCTTGCGATCTCCATCCAGGTAAGCAAAGCTGTCCTGCTGCGTGACCGATTCAATTCCCTTGCCTGGACGAAAGACTGCATCAAGCGTATCGCTGGTGCTGATTCGATCGGATTCCCCCGGAGTGACTGTGACAATGCGGGCGTTTGCAGCGCCGTGTACCGAATTCAGGCCACCCTTATCAAAGTGCGCTATAAATTTTTCAGCAGTAACTAAGGTTTGCTGCGCCAGTGAATTCGCCTCAGAAGGACGCAGTGCAATCTGCGGAGGGCCGGAGGTTTCGGCCCGTTCCATGTGCCGTGTTTTCGAGAAGAAGAAGTCCATGGTCGGTGCAGTGATTTCCAGCTCCTGCGCTTCGCTTTGTGCCACGGCCGGTCGCTGATGTTGCAGAAGCTTCACGTTATCTTCGGCGCGTACACTTGTTGGTTGGTTCTTGCCCGTGAAGTTAACGGTGACTCGCCCCGCATTTCCCTCGATCGGCTGGTCACCCGATGACTCCATCTGCACCTTGCCGGAAAAAGTCGCGGTGCGGACCGTGTCCTTTTGCTCCGCCATGAGCACCTCCAACTGCTCGGAGCGCAGGTGAGATTCAGAATCACCTAGGGAATCAGCTTTCACGTTCCCCCGAGCGACCATCTTTTCGACTGTGCTGTCCTTGCGGAGATAAAGCGTGGCCACATCTGCATCCAAAGTTTGTGCTGGTTGGCGTAGATGCAAATGATCAAGCACGATGGCTTGTGGGGTCTTGGTTATGGTCGCGCGATCCGCGTTCACTGTGGCATGGCTTTCTCCGGTGAATTCAATCCGCACTTGTGACTGCAGCACCAGCGTACTTTCTTTCGATCTGTAACTCGCGCCAACAGAGGTTCCGGTGGCCTGCGGGATCGTGAATTCGACTTTGCCTGAAGCATGCGCATCGCCGGTGTTCTGGTTGAAAACCAGATCGCTGGTTTTGAGGTGGATGGGGTTTTTCAATTCCTTGGGCACGGCCTGATCGGCGTGCGTCAATCCTTCAGGGTTTGCTTCTAGATCAATCTGGACTTCCCCATGCGCAGTTACATCGCCAGTTTGCTTGTCGTATTCGAAATCAGAACCGTAGATCTGATCAAAGCGCGTCGAATCGCGGCCATAGAGAGTAATGGCGACATCATGTAACGTCGCCTTTCCTCCTTGCTTGTACTGAATAGCTTTGCTCGCCTGTATTTTGAAAAGAGTGCGCCCACCTTCCGACTTAGAGATGGTGAACCCCTGAGCACTCTGCTCAATTTCAACGCCAATTTTTTCCGGTACTTTTTTTAAGGGATTTTCGATCCGCCACTTCGCGAAGTAGTACGCCCCAGCAACGATCGCGATCACCAGGACAGCACCAATCGCAAACCAGCGGCGAAGAAAAGCGACAGAGAGAGCCATCTGGACATAGTGTAATCCAGATGTTTCGAACCGGATTGACCTTTAGGGGAGGCGCACGTAGGTACCGACAATCATGTCGTGCAGTCCCTGCTTCTTTTCGCTGAAACCAACCATGATGAAGCCGATGCTGAGAATTAACCCGGAAAGGATCTTCGCGAAATGGCGTCCGGTAGCCAAGCCGAATGACAGTCGCTGGCCCTGGAGATTAGTCACTTTCATGCCGAAAACCATCTTCCCCACGGTTGCCTGATGCTTGGAGCTCTCCATCATCGCGCCGTAGAGCCATCCCGCCACAAGCCCAAACAACCCGCCAATTCCACTGCTGAAGATCTGCAGTTCAGGGCCGGTGGAATGAGTGGCAATACCCGTAACACCAATCACCATGCCAAGAATTAAGGACACAGGAAACACCACGACCTGTACAAGGACGCCGTCGATGATAGCTGCGATCACGCGAATCCAAAAACCGGCGTACCGCGTAGGAGCGCCTACGATGGGTTGAGGTGGAGGAGGAAGCGGGCTTAGCGACCCTCCACAGTGAATGCAGAATTGTGAATCAGCGGAATTTTGTGTACCACAACGGCCGCAATAGGAACCCATGCACTGTGACTATAAGGGCTGATTTCCGGGCTTGTAAAGGGAGTTGCCCCGATTTCTAAGGTCTTCCCTTACACTCTTTAAGAACCATGGTGAATCGATCTTCTGCCCTTCTCGACCTGCGCAATGTCCGCGTGATGCGCGGAGACAATGTTGTTCTCGACGACTTCAACTTGGTCATTCAAGCTGGCGAACATGTAGCCATCCTCGGACCAAATGGATGTGGGAAATCCACGCTGGTGAAAACCATCAGCCGCGAATGCTATCCCGTCGTCCGCGACGGCTCGTCGATGACCATTCTTGGTCAGGACCGGTGGGATGTGTTCAAGCTGCGCCCCATGCTGGGGATTGTTTCCAACGACCTGATGACCGCTTGCACAGGAGAAATGACGGGCTTCGACATCGTACTGTCAGGATTTTTTAGTGCCACACGGATTTACCCGAATCATGAAATTCATCCTGAGCAAAGGAAAGCGTCGGAAGAAGCGTTAGCAAAATTGCAAATATCTCATCTGGCCAAACGCGAGGTGCGGGAGATGTCTTCTGGAGAAGCACGGCGGGTGCTGATTGCCAGGGCCTTGGTCCACAATCCCAGCACACTACTATTTGATGAGCCCAGCAACTCTCTCGATTTCACGGCCCGTCATAGTCTGCGCCAGACCATGAGCCTGCTGGCCAAGGGGGGAATTGGGATCGTTATGGTGACCCATGATTTGGCCGACATTGTCCCAGAGATCGAGCGCGTGGTGATAATGTCCCAGGGGAGAATCGTAGCCGACGGCAAAAAAGAAGAAATGCTCAAGCCGGAAAGCTTGTCCGCATTATTCGGAATACGCGTTGAGGTCGCTCACAAAGATGGGCATTACCATCTTTGGTGAGTTGGGTAGTACATCAGTTCTCAGTATTTAGCAGACCTGCCTGGCGCACGCCGACTGACAATCTATGCCGTATTCCATGGATTCCAGAAGACCATCTTCGGGGTATATCTTTGTATATTAGGGTTTCTGAGAGGTAATCCATGCGCAAAGCCATTATTGCAATCGGAATCGTTTTACTTCTAATCGTTGTTGCCGTTGGCATATTTGCTGCCACGTTCAACCCCAACGACTACCGGGCGACCATTCAAACCAAGCTGGAAAAACAGCTAAACCGCAAGATCCAGCTGGGAGATATGAGCCTAGGGTTGTTCCCACCACGTTTCCGGGTGGCCAATCTTTCAATTGCTGAGGACCCCGGATTTAACAGCAGTCAGGCTTTCATCCAGACTGGTGAGTTGAGCATCTCCGTGCAATTGCTGCCTCTGCTGCATAAGTCTGTTCAAGTGGATTCACTCGCCTTGAAACAGCCGCGCGTGGAGTTGATCAAGAACGCCCAAGGCGTGTGGAACTTCGCCTCGCTTGGGCAGAAGAAATCCTCGCCGTCTTCCCCTTCATCCGATCAGCAGGGATTTTCTTTAGGAAAATTGGCGATTGATGATGGACAAATCGCCATCACCGATCTGCAAGCTCACAAGTTACGGACGGTTTACGATCACATCAACTTCGAGTTGGCCGATTTCGCTCCGAACAAACCATTCCATCTTGATGCATCGGTCCATCTGCCGGGCACCGGAAACCAGCAAGTTGAGCTGCAAGGCACCAGCGGCCCGCTGTCTCACGAAAACCCTGCGGCCACTCCCTTCAAAGGGACCTTGGATTTAAAAGGCGTTGATATCGCTGGGCTGCAAAAATTTCTGCAAATTTCCGCGCTGGAAAATACCGAAGGAATTGTTTCCGGTCACACCAACATTGCCAATCAGGGAGGAAAAGTTTCGGCCAGCGGGCAGATGAGCATGGACAAGCCGAAGTTGCGCGGGATTGACGTCGGATATCCCATTAATCTCGACTACGACGTCAATGATGATCTTCCGAACGACCTGCTTACGATCAATAAGGGAGCAATTAAGCTGGGGCCAACCCCGGTTTTTGTGACGGGAACTGTAAATTCCAAACCGACCCCGGCGCAGCTCGACCTAAACCTGAAAGCCAGTGATGTTTCCATTGTCGAGATCGCCCGTCTGGCGGCCGCTGCTGGCATGGCGTTTTCCGCGGACACAAAGGTGGATGGGCGAGTCAATGCGAACATTCAAGCCAAAGGCCCGGCCGACAAACCGGTCTTGAATGGAACAATTGGCGGGCGCGACATTCAGATTTCAGGCAAAGGCATTGCCAAACCAGTTGAGGTGAAGGCGATCAATATCGGGCTTACGCCGACGGAAATCCGCTCGGACAACTTCAATGTCACTTCCGGCGGAACCACGGCATCGACGCAGTTCACATTGAAACAGTACGCCTCCAAATCTCCTCTTGTGGATGCCACGGTGCGCGCTCCGAAAGCGGCGTTGCCCGACCTTCTGTCCATGGCCAAAGCATACGGCGTCACCGGCCTCGACAAATTGAGCGGAGCAGGAACACTGAACCTGGACATGCATGCAGCTGGGCCGCTGCAAGCCATTAGTTCGGACCAGATCGTGAAAGCGCTGAACGGCACACTCAACGTTGATTTCAACAACGTGCGTTATGCCGGCGTGGACATTTCCCACCAGCTGGCGGCTTTGACCGGAAACCTGCAACAAGGTCAGGAGGACAAAGGCTTCACCAACATCCTGAAATTGACGGGAAATATTTTGGTTAAAAATGGCGTGGCGCAGACCAACAATCTGCAAGCTGCTTTGGATATTGCCAACGTCGGCGCAGTGGGTACGGCTGATCTTGCCAGCCAGGCGCTCAATATGCAGGTGAACGCGGTGTTCTCCAAAGATTTCAGCAAGCAGGTTGGCGGCGCAAACATTGGCGGAACAAACGTTGGGAACGTTCTGAATACCGCGTTGTCCAATAGCGAAGGGCAGATTGTTATTCCAGCGATCGTCACCGGGACGCTGCCAAATCCAAAATTCGCACCCGACACCAAGAAAATTGCGCAGATGCAGATGAAAGGAAACGCATCATCTTTGATTCAAGGATTACTTGGTGGAAAAAAGCAGCCGGGGAGCACGCCAGATCAGCAGCAACAACAGCCAAATACCGTCGACCAGATCATAGGGCTGTTCGGCAAGAAAAAACCGAAGTAGCTAAGGTTTTGGGAATTCATCCGCACGTCAATCCGTCAAGAAACCGTCAAGATATCAAGCACTGTGCACGCAAAATTCAACACGTTCCGCGCGCTTCGCTATCGGGATTTCCGTATTCTCTGGCTTGGGCTGGCCGTCTCAGCGGTTGGTACCTGGATGCAGATCGTGGCGTTAAGCCTGCTTGTGCTGAAGATTACTGACGGATCAGCCTTCGCACTGGGGACAGTCTCACTGATCCAGGCTCTGTCGTTTTTTCTTTTTGCATTGATTGGCGGCAGTGTGGCGGACCGGATTGATAAGAGGCGGCTCTTATTGTTCACACAAAGCATATCCGCTGGGTTGGCAATCTTACTGGGCGTGCTTACCTGGACTGGCCACATTCAGTTCTGGATGATTCTTCTCATTGCCTTTCTGAATGGAACCGTGTTGAGCTTCGATCAACCGGCACGTGGAGCCTTGGTTCCCGTGCTGGTACCCCAAGAAGATCTGATGAATGCCGTCAGCCTGCAATCAACCGTCTTCAATGGGGCATCTGCTATTGGTCCAGCATTGGCTGGATTTGGCGTCAGCTTGCTGGGTTATGCCGGCAATTTTTTTCTTAACGGAGCGAGTTTTGTCGGTGTGCTGTTCGCCTTAAGCATCATGCGTGTGCCTGCTCAGTCATTGCATCGTCAATCCGCGCTCTCGGCAATCCGAGAATCCCTTGCGACCGTTCGCCGGGACTCTGTACTTCTCTGGGTGCTGACTGGTTATGGAGCGATGCTGTGTTTTGGTCCATCGCCAGCTCTGATTCTGCCTGTTTATGCTGTGAAAGTCTTACATGTAGGGCCAGGGCGTTTGGGATTGCTGTTCGCTTGCGCTGGCCTGGGCAGCATATTGGGAGCGCTCATTGTGGCGTCTCTCGGAGTCAGTGCAAAGAAAGGTATCGTTTATCTGCTGGGTATTTTGATCTGGGTTGGCGCGTTGACCGGTCTTGCCGTCAGCACTTGGTTGTGGCTCACCATGCTGGCGCTGCTCGTGCTGGGAATCGGTCAGACTTTCACTGCAACCACCACAATCACGCTTCTGCAAACACGCGTGCCCGACCATATGCGCGGTAGGGTCATGAGCCTGAATACTCTATTGATGATGGGCGTCCGTCCACTAGGAGACTTTCCTGTCGGGGCTTTGATCTCCGTAATTGGCCCTCCGGCTACTGTTTTGTTGAGCGCGGGATTAGTGGGCGTGTATGCGCTCGCAGCTCTCACGCGCCCTGCCATACGTTCGGCTTAAATCATTTAGGTTGTGGACGGTAAACCCAGAAATTCTGCGGTTGGATGGAAACCAGCTGAGCGGTTTGTTCTGGAACTGCTGAATTCATTTGCGACAACTTCTGCTCAATCAAACTGTGCGTGGGTGCAAGCGAACAAACTGGATCAGTCGCAGCTGCATCGCCGGTAATCATGAATGCCTGACAGCGGCAGCCGCCAAAATCTTCGGCACGGCGATCGCAACTCCGGCAGGGCTCCGGCATCCAGCTCTCACCACGAAATTTTTGAAAGCTTTCGGATTCCTGCCAAATCCATTCCAAAGCACGGTCGCGGACGTTTTCGAACCGTAGACCTGGAATTACGGCTGCCGCATGACAGGGCAATACGGTTCCGCTAGGATCGATCAACAATTGACGGCGTCCCCACCCTCCCATGCAGGCTTTAGGAAACCGCGCGTAATAGTCAGGCACCACCGCATCAATGCGAATTTTTCCTTCCAGCCTTTTTTGCGCAGCCGTAATTTTTTCCAAAGATTTAAGCACCTGGTCCCGGCTGGGAAGCAAAGTATCTAAATTTTTCCAGGCCCAGCCGTAGTACTGCACATGAGCAATTTCCAGTCTTTCCGGCTCAAGCGATTCAGCGAGCGCGATCATCTCCTCGAGATGGTCCACGTTCTGGCGATGAATGACGATGTTAACTGTGAATGCTGCCTTAGAACGGCGAATCATAGGCGCAATCTGCAATTTCAGAGCGTGGGAGCGTGTGCCTGCAATCCAGTTTGCCGCAGCTTCACGGGAATCCTGAAAACTAAGCTGAATGTGATCGAGTCCAGCGTCGACAAGCGCCTCCAATTTCTGGTCGGACAAACCGACTCCTGAAGTAATCAGGTTGGTGTACAAACCGTGTTGGTGAGCGGATTGCACCAATTTGATGAGATCTTCCCTAGCAAGAGGTTCTCCGCCAGTTAAATGCACATGCAAAATCCCAAGCTTCGCACTTTCTTCAAACACACGCTGCCATTGCTGCGTGCTCAGCTCAGACGCAGGAGATACCATCTGCTCGGGGTTGGAACAATACACGCAATGCAGCGGGCAACGATGGGTGATTTCCGCGATCAAAGCTAAAGGAGCTTCCACCATCAGAAATCCACCAAGCGTTTCTGCCTAAGACGTTCGAGAAAAACGCTGGCATCCTGCCGAATTTTTCCGGGATCTGAGGCGTTATACGCGTTTACAAGTTCCTCGACGATTTGCTGGAAAGTGCGCTGTCCATCGCAGCGTTCGAGAATCGCCATTGCGGTCTCTTGGAGACGAAGCGCACCTTCAGGGTACACCAGCGTCCGGTTTGAACCTTCTCCTGTCCAGCGGCAACCGGTTGCCAGACGAGGCTGACTAGAGTCCTCAAGATCAGGCATTTACGACTCACTCCTCAGGATGAAAGGCGCCAGGGGGAGGCCATCCTGGCCGCACGTAGGAATAATAAAGGGCGTCGAGCTGCGCCCAAAGAATTTCGCATTTCTCACGCAAGGCATTGATAGCCTTTTTTTGTTCGGCATAGGTCGAGGCATGGTTCGCCACAAATTGAAATGCAAACTGCGCATCTGCGGGAGCCTGATCCAGCCGGGCCACAAAATAGTCGAGACCGCCTGAGAGCCAAGGATAATGCTGTCGCAAAGCGCCCATGCGCAACGAGATCAAATCGCGTGAAAAAAGTTCTGTCAGCGATGAGGCGACTGCCTCAAGCAGCGACTTGTTTCTTACCAGATCCAAATACGCATCGACTGCGTAGCGAACTGCCGGGAGCACCTCTTGGCAACTGATAACACGCTCCCGCGTCAAACCTGTGGCTTCCGCCAGACGAATCCAGCGCTCGATCCCGCCTTCTGGTGTATTTTCCCCATCGTGATCGAGCACACGCTTGCGCCAGGCGCGCCGAAAATTCGGATCATCGCTGCGGGAAAGGATAATGGCGTCTTTAATAGGGATACGGCTCTGGTAATAGTAGCGGTTCAATGCCCAAGCTTGCAGTTGGCCCCGCGTCAACTTGCCTTCATGCATCAGTAGATGGAAAGGATGCTGATGGTGGTAGCGTTGCTCTCCCACTTTCTTCAACTGAGCTTTTAGTTCCTCGACGCTAAGCACGCCGCCTGTGAGGGCTTCTATAGTTCGAGATGACATCCGTCCTCTGCGATCTCCCATCCGTGCTCATGGACCTGGCGGTATTGTTCCCCAGCCGGATCCAGCATAGGGTTAGTGTTATTAATATGCACAAATATCTTCCTCGGGCGTTGCAGCTTTGATAATAAATCCAAGCTGCCCTCCGGCGAAAAAACCGGTATGTGCCCCATTTGTCGGGCAGTTTGCCCACCATTCTGAAGCTGGATCAATTCATCATCTGTCCAGAAGGTTCCATCGAACAGCAATACATCCACGGACTCGAGTTGGGCAAGCAAGGCTGCGTCCAGCTGCGCAACCGCGGGGAAATAACCGAGCCGCTTGCCGGACTTCGATTGCACAATAAGCCCTATGACAGCTTCTGTAGGACTAAGCTCAGCGGCACGTTTGGCCGTGACAAAGCTTGGATATCGCGTTGCCACGGAGACAGCGGTGCATTTGATCCCCGATGGTTCTCCGGCAGTTGAAGCCAATTCAAAGGTTTTGTCAGGAATGATATCGCTCCATCGTGCCTGATCAGCAGTACGATGGAGCATAGAAAACATACTGTTATCTTCACGAAGAATTTTGCGGATCGAAGCCGTTGCGTAAATTTGAATTGGCTGTAGTTCGCGCAAGAGCAACAAGCCTAGCGACTGATCCAGATCAGCAGTGGTGAGAACAACGCCTGAGATCGGAGAGTGGCGAATCTTGCCATGAGGATGCAAGAACTGATTGGCTTCGATTTGACCGCGCAGGTCTGGGGAAGCGTTCAACAGAAACCACGAAAGACCGTCAGAACTAACGGCAATCTGTAGTTGCGAACGAGGTTTACCTGCGAACGTGCCAAGACGCAGGGATTGGCAATTTCGGCAAGCGCAGTTCCACTGCGGAAAACCGCCGCCGGCAGCCGTCCCCAAGATTTCTACTTGCATCCGCCCCGGTTAGATTTCGGCGCAGGCGTAGGTGTTGATCTCACAACCTAACGAGATCTCTTCAAACTGCGGTGTAGTCCAAGTCATGTGTAGTAGTTTGCCGTTTGAACCGTTAGTTGTCAAGCGAATATAGGTCGACTAATACGTTTGTAAAATATTGTAAACAATCTAGATAAGTTGGGTTAACCAGATGCCTTTTTTATCTCTTCGTGGGCCAGATGAAATCCTGTATTCGCTGCTGGTACCCCGGCGTAAATTGCTGCCTGCAAGAGTACCTCTTTAAGATCGCATGGTTCCAGTTCGTGCAGCAAGCCGGCGCGGACGTGCAAGCTGAACTCTTCCCATCGGCCAAGCGCCACCATCATGGCTAAAACCAGCAGTCGACGGGTACGGGGGTCGAGGCCGGGACGGGTCCAGACCGTACCCCAGGCATATCGTGTAATCAGCTGCTGGAAATCGTAACTAAAGTCAGTAGTTCCCGCCATGGCCCGGTCAACATATGCATTTCCCAGCATTGTTCGACGCAATGCGAAACCAGCCCCTAGCGGGTCGCCGCTGGGAGCGGGCAGCAAAAAGTCCAACAAGGCTGTTGTGAATGATCTCGGCTTCTCAAGATTCGATATATGGGCCGCAGGTAGACGGACCGATTTTGCTTCCGGGATTTCCCTAGCTAGAACTTCGCCATGTCCCTCCCAGGGAGTCGACACGTCTTTATTTCCAGCAATCACCAGTGTAGGAGTTTTGATGCGCCCCAACTGGCCCCGGTGGTCAACATCGCGCAGCACCGAACAGCAGCCCGCGTACCCGACAGGATTGGTACCTAACAGCACCGAACTCGCGGTGCTGACGAGAATTTCCCGGCCCTCCGCATCAGGAGAAAAAAATCTCTGCATGGCTAGGTCGACAATTGCGCCCATGCCATTTTCAAGGACTGTTTTCCTGCGCGTATTCCAATAGTCAGGTGATCCGAATTGCGGCGACGTATTGGCCAGAACCAACGCCGTCACGCGATTCGGAGCATTGAGCGCCAGCCATTGGCCGACAGCGCCTCCCATGGACAGACCACAAAACACAAACTTTTCGATACGCAACCTGTCAGCCAGACCTAAAACGTCGCGTCCCAATTGTTCGAGCGTGTACTCGCCAGATGGAGCATCGGAGGCTCCATGCCCGCGCGTGTCGTAACGCAGGACTTGAAAATGCTGCAGCAGGTCCGCCATTTGCGGGGCCCACATGCCGTGGTCGGTTCCGATCGAATGAGACAGGATCAGTACGGGTGCACTGGGTTTGCCAGCGAAACGATAGTACAAGCGGATGTTGTTTATTTGGGCAAAGGGCAAGGTTATTGCTCCTTTTTCTTGATCGTTTTTGGCTTGGGGGACAGTAATGCTTTGCGGAAGACTTCCGCAGAACCTAGATATTGTTCCGGTGATTCCAGACGCCGCAACGCAGTGCGATCGAGATGGTTTGCTACTTCTGGAATTTTCGCGAGCACTTCAGACAATTGGCGTTTCTGTTTCGTACTTTTCTTTAATGCGTCCTGCAAAATTTTGTGTGCGACATCCCGTCCTAACTTCGCGCCTAGAAGCATCATGGCCCGCTCCGCGAAAATTGCCCCATGCGTGGCTTCTATGTTGGAACGCATGCGCGATGCATTGACGGTGAGTCCTTCGGCAACCTCAGCCATGGAGGCGACCGCCAAACCAGTTGCTTGAATGATGGACCCAACGGTTGGCCACTCAGCCTGCCATCCTCCGGCTCCGCGTTCATGCTCTTGCACCATACCGGAGAGAAAGGAGGCAACCAATCCAGGGACACGCTGGGCCGCGGCGAGGGTGAGCGTGCAGGCGATCGGATTACGCTTGTGCGGCATGGTGGAAGAGCCACCGCGGCCATTGCCACCAGGTTCTGCTACTTCGGCAATCTCGGCCTGCATCAGCAGACTGATATCTCGGGCTATCTTGCCGAGTGCTCCAGTTAAGACCCCGCAGGCGCACATCAGAGTGGCTAAAGCTTCTCGTTGCGTGTGCCAGGGAGCTTCAGGAAAACCAAGTTTCAGTTCACCCGCTAATACCCGGGCGACATCCACTCCCTTTTTTCCCAAAGAAGCAAGTGTCCCGCTAGCACCGCCCAACTGCAAAACCAGCACTGGTGAAAATGCAGAATCAAGGTTTTCTTTACTTCTCTGAACCGAAGCAGCCCATCCAGCCGCTTTAAGACCGAATGTGATCGGCGGCGCGGGCTGCACCAAGGTCCGCCCGAGCATCACCGTTTGCTTGTGTTCCTGCGATAGTTTTTTTAGCGCGCGCCTGAGGCGAACAAGATCCCCCGACAGAATTGGCTCAGCACGTTTGAGTAGTAAAACCAGCGCAGTATCGGCAACATCTTGGCTCGTAGCACCCCAGTGGACATAACCCGCGGCGTCGGCATCCGTGGTGCGCACCTTATCGGTCAAAGCTTTCGCCAGAGGGATTCCCGGGGTTCCCGCTCGCAAAGTTGCAACTGCCAGATTTGCAATATCAAAGGTTTCTGCTTTGGCAGCCTTGCGAATTGCATTCGCCGCTGACCGAGGAATGACCCCAACCCGCGCTTCCGCCCGCGCCAGTGCGGACTCAAAATCCAGCATGGCTTGTAAAACAGATTGATCGGAGAACAAATCGGCCAGCGGTTCGGTAGTAGCCAAGCTTTCGATCAGGCGCGCCGCCATTAGGATTGTTCCTAGTCTCGCATTATATAGACGATGAAAAACTGGTCAGCCCAGATGAGAATTACACATCGAAAAAGACTGTTTCCTGCTCACCCTGGAGCCGAAGGTCGAGGTTCCAGTGGCCTGGATGTGTCGAATCAGGTTTCGCCATCAAAGTCCCGCGTCGTTCTGCTGGGACTAACGTAAGTGCGGGATCAGTCGGATTGGCGAGGTCACCGGCGAAATAGATGCGCGTGTAAAGCTGCTTCAACATTCCCCGGGCGAAAACGGCTACGTTCAGGTGGGGTGCCTGATCCACTCCGTTTGGGCCGGGCACGGATCCAGGCTTAACCGTTTCGAATTCGCAGATTCCCTCTTCATTTGTGCCCATGCGCCCAAAACCTGTACACGCCGGATCACAATTTTTCTGCTGCGGGTCATCGGGATGGTTGTAAATGCCTTCCGCATCGGCCTGCCAAATTTCCACCATGGCATCGGGAATACCGACTCCATCTCCATCCAACACACGGCAGGTGAGAACGACGGGCTCGCCCTTCGCCTCCGGTCCCACGATGCTCCGCACCGAACATTTCTCGGTGGTGAGACCGAAGGAGAAAAATGGACCGACCGTTTGGGATGGAGTGGTCTGCATGCTAAGTCTCGAACGGAGTCGCCTCTGGTCCGCGGATCACGACGTCGAATTTGTAACCCAGAGCCCACTGCGGCTGTGTAGTTTCCATATCGAATTTTGCGATCATACGTTCGCGCGCTTTTTCGTCTGGGATCGACTGATAAATCGGATCATGGGCAAACAGCGGATCACCGGGAAAATACATCTGCGTGACCAGCCGTGACAGAAACGCGCGGCCAAAAATTGAAAAGTGAATATGGGCTGGACGCCAGGCGTTGTAATGATTGAACCATGGGTAGGCGCCGGGCTTGATGGTGATGAAGCGGTATGCCCCATTTTCATCAGTGATTGTGCGTCCAGCCCCGGTGAAGTTGGGATCTAGGGGAGCAGGATGCTGGTCTTTTATATGTACATAGCGTCCCGCGGCATTGGCTTGCCAGATTTCAACCAAGGTATTGGGCACAGGACGACTGTTGCTATCGAGCACGTGTCCGGTGACAATAATTCGCTCGCCTTGCGGCTGTTCTTTATGTTGGCGGGTAAGGTCGTTATCGGTTTCGCCGATCTCTCCATGTCCATAGACCGGGCCCGTAATCTCCGACAGGGTATGCGGAAGATAAATGAGTGGCTGCGACGGCGATCTTTTTAACGTGGATTGGTAAGGCGTATACGGCATGGGTGGCTGGCCCTGGGCATCATGCCGTTTGTAGGGTGTGATGATCGAACTTTCGTTGGTGAATCGGCCCATTCATGACCTTCGCACTACACAAAAATCATAGATGAGGCGTGTATGTTTGTCATCTGTACAACAGTCTCGCCATCAACAGGTCACAAACGTGCACCGTCTTGCGCCGATCAGCAAATCTCCAGCACAATTTCCAGCCTTAAATTACTTGACGGCGAGTCACAATCTTATGTGAGACTAGAAGGATAGTTCTTTCCTTTTCCCAGCCCTATGGAGCGAATACTGGTTGTTGAAGATGACCGCGCAGTACAGAAGGCACTAAAGCGCCTGTTCGAGAGCGAAAGCCTCGCGGTTGAAATTACCTCCGATGGAAAGTCGGGCCTGGAAGCATTCCGCCGCTCGATTCCGTCCGTCGTAGTGCTCGATCTACGTTTGCCCCAAATGTCTGGACGCGATGTCTGCCAGGAGATTAAACGGCAATCGCCTACGGTGCCCGTCATCGTACTGAGCGCGGCCAGCGATGTCTCCGACAAAGTTTTGCTGCTCGAACTCGGTGCGGATGACTATGTGACCAAGCCATTCAGTCCTCGGGAACTTCTGGCTCGCGTTCGGGCCGCCCTGCGCCGCAATGTGCGAAGCGCGATTGCGGATGTGTCTGGGTTCGATGGCGTTTCCGTGGATTTCATCAAGATGGAGGTCATCCGCGACGGCGAATCGGTCGGCATGACGGCGCAGGAATTCAAGACACTGAAATTTCTTTTGCAGAATGCCGAGCGCGTGATCACGCGCGATGAGTTGCTCAACGAAGTCTGGGGTTACCAGAACTATCCATCCACCCGCACGGTGGACAATCACATTCTTAAACTGCGGCAAAAGCTGGAGAAGGACCCCGCAAACCCCGCGCATTTCCGCACTGTCCATGGTGTCGGCTACAAGTTTGTACGCGATGTGCACTAAGCACACAGATTCTTTCTAAGGAGGGCCATCATGAAGCTTCGCATGCGCACCAAGCTCTTGCTTGCCCTCCTGTCCGTATCTGCGGGACTTACTTTCCTAAGTTTGTTTGTGGTGCAGCGCGCGATTCAACGACAAGCCAGAAAAGAAATTTCCACTCAGCTGCAAAATTCCATTCATACATTCCAGAGTTTTCAACGGGAGCGCGGCCGCACGCTCGATCGCTCGGCGGCATTGCTGGCGGATCTTCCCAACTTGCGCGCGCAGATGACTACGCAACATCAGGCCACTATTCAAGACGCTTCCGAAGACGTATGGAAACTTGCGGGCAGCGATTTGTTTTTACTGGCAGATCAGACGGGCAAGGTGGTGGCGCTGCACACCAGCTCGCCGGGATTTACGGCCGAGATGGCGCAACCTTTTCTGCAAGCTGCTTTAGACAAGCAAGGCCAATGGTGGTTTGGAGGCTCGCATCTTTACGAAGTTTTCGCACGGCCGATTTATTTTGGTCCGCCGTCAGCCGATCACTTTTTGGGTTTTCTGGCAGTTGGCTATGAAATCAACGATGCGACGGCAGCGGAGATCAGCCGGGTCGCCGGTGGTCATGTCGTGTTCTACTACGACCATCAGATCGTCAAGAGCACGCTTACTCCGGATGAAGAGAAACAACTAGCCATCACAACTTCCACAGGCGACATCGCAAGCGATTCGATCCTTGTTGGCAACGAACGCTTCCTGACTGCATCGGTTGATCTCGTGCCTGAGGGCTCACATTCTGTCCGGCTAACCGTACTCCAGTCGTACGATCAGGCCACCTCGGTATTGACCCGTTTGAATCAGCTCCTGCTGATTCTCGGCTTTGTGGCCATGACCATCGGTAGTGGCCTGGCATTCCTTATTTCTGACACATTCACTCGCCCACTGGGCAAGCTGGTCGACGGTGTCCGGGCTTTAGGCAAGGGTGATTTCAGCTATCCGCTGAATGCCCACGGCGGTGACGAAGTTGCCGAAGTAACGGCTTCGTTCCAGAGTATGCGGAACAATTTGCTGCGAACCCAACAAGATCTGCTGGAAGCCGAGCGCTTGGCAACGATCGGACGAATGGCGAGCTCAATCTCGCACGACTTGAGACATTCACTGGCCGCGATTGTCGCCAATGCTGAATTCCTTTGTGAAAGTCGGCTCTCTCCGGAACAGCGAGAAGAGTTGTACCAGGAAGTCAGGATCGCGGTGAACCAAATGACGGATTTGATTGACTCGTTACTGGAATTTTCCCGAACTCGTGAATCCCTCCACCCCATCTATGCCACCACGCGCGCGGCGGTGGATAACGCTGTCCAGGCCGTCAGAACCCATCCTGAGTTCCACCGTGTGCAGATTTCGATTCAAGAAGACGGTCACAGCGAAGGCTGGTTCGATGCCAAGAAGTTGCAACGTGCGCTGTTCAACCTGGTACTCAACGGCTGCGAATCAGTGCCGCCAGAAAATGGACACGTAGAAGTTAAGTTGCGCGAACAGACAGGCGGAGTGGAGATTCGCGTCAGCGACAACGGGCGCGGCATTCCAGACCAAGTCCGCAATACTTTGTTTGATCCTTTTGTGAGTTATGGCAAGGAAAACGGCACGGGGTTGGGCTTAACCGTCGTGCAGAAGATTATTTCCGATCACGGCGGCGATGTCGTAGTGGAAAAAACTTCTTCGCAAGGAACCGTTTTCAAATTGTGGCTACCGCTCCCCCTTTCGCCCGATGCAAAAGGTGAGGGAGTACGGGAGGATAAATTTCCACCTGCCGCTGTTCCGAAACAGCCAATGCAGACATAGAAGTTTGTGAGGGTTCGTAAGCAAGACAGGCAAGATTCCATCAATGTCTAGACAGCCGTGGGGAGGCTTGAAATGACTGGAGTGAATCGCTTACCGGGGACCACGTGGAAAGCCTGTTTTTTGGGCGTATTCCTGGGAACGGCCATCGTTGGCAGCTTGGGGCAGAGTTCGACTGTTGAGTCTCAACCCGCTGCGCAAGTGGACCCTACGGTCCGTGAACTGGCGCAACAGGTGCGGGAACTGCGGGCCGCAATTGATGATATGCGAACCGAAGCAGCAGCTTACCGCGCCGAGACGGCTGAGCTGCGCCGCGAGTTGGAAGCTGCCAGGACACAAACCAATGGCACGGCTGCATCCCAGCCTGTGGCTACACCCTCGGAAACTGGCAATGTTGAAATGCGGGTTGCAGCGCTTGAAGAGTCCACGCAACTGCTGAATGGCAAGGTTGACGAGCAATATCAAACTAAAGTCGAGAGCGCATCGAAATACAAAGTACGTCTCTCAGGAATTGCGCTGCTCAACCTCTATTCCAATCATGGTGCGTTCGAGAATGCCGATTTTCCCACATACGTTCCACAACCTACACCTTTCAATTCGGGTACAAGCCTCGGGGCGACACTGCGGCAGTCCGAGCTGGGGCTGGAAATTTTCGGGCCACGACTTGCCGGAGCCCGTGTATCAGGGAGTATTCAAGCAGACTTTTCCGGAGGCTTCCCCAGCACGCTTAGCGGAGTGAACTACGGGGTGTTTCGGCTACGTACTGCCAGCATGCGTATGGATTGGCAGAATACATCCTTGGTAGTCGGCCAGGACGATCTATTTCTCTCCCCGAATTCACCAACTTCGTTTGCATCGCTGGCTGTTCCGGCCATGAGCTATGCAGGAAATCTGTGGGGATGGATTCCTCAAATCCGGGTAGAACATCGGTTCACAATCGCAGACGATCAAAACCTCACAGTGCAAGCCGGATTGATGGATAACATCACCGGAGAACCACCGTTTGTTTCTTACGATCGACAGAAACAAGCGGGCGAATCTTCTGGTCAGCCGGCCTATGGAGTACGTGTGGCTTGGACACGTAAATTTTTCGGCCAGCCTTTGAGTTTTGCAACCGCTGGCTACTACAGCCGCCAGCGATGGGGATTCGATCGCCACGTGGACGGATGGGCAGGCATGTTTGACTGGACAGTTCCTCTGTCGCAACGCTGGTCCGTGAATGGTGAGTTTTATCGCGGACGAGCTATCGGCGGACTGGGTGGCGGTATTGGAAGAAGCACGCTTTACAGCGGCAGCATTTTTGATCCGAACACTCGAATACTTGGCCTCGATACAGTCGGCGGGTGGTCGCAAATCAAATTCCGGGCTACTTCAAAATTGGAATTCAACGGTGCGTTTGGCGTGGATAATCCTATGGCCGATGATGTCCGTGCATTTCCCTTGGCCGTTAGCTATTACGATCCAACCCTTGTACAGAACCGGACTGCTTTGGTGAACTTCGTTTATCACGCGCGCTCGAATCTGCTTTTCTCCAGTGAGTATCGGCGCTTGCAGACTTTTGTAGTGGACAGTGGGAACCAATCTGCAGGACAGGTTAACCTCATGATGGGGGTCCTTTTCTAGCATGAAGCAAGCCTCTATTCGTGTGCTGGGTCTGTGCGCTTTATTTGTAAGTTCGTTTACCTGGGCACAGACAGTCACATTCACCGGTCGCACGGAGTGGATGAAACAAGGGCCGAACCGGTCAGCCACAGGCGTGGCGGTGTGGCTGGTGCCCGTGGGAGATACTGCTGCGATCCCCCCCGCGCAGAGTGCGGCTCATCCGCGTTTAGTGCAAAAAAGAAAGATGTTCCAGCCTCATGTGCTGGTTGTGCCGGTTGATTCCGTTGTGGAGTTCCCTAACCATGATCCCTTCTTTCACAATGTTTTTTCTTTGTTTGAAGGAAAACGTTTTGACTTGGGCCTCTATGAGGCCGGCACCACCCGGGAAGTTCATTTCACCAAACCTGGAGTTTCGTACATCTTCTGCAACATCCACCCAGAAATGAGCGCAGTCGTTATCGCCATTCCTACTCCGTACTACGCAGTTTCCAACGCGCAAGGCGAGATCGTCATTCCCAACGTCAACGTTGGTCGTTACACGCTGCACTTCTGGTATGACGGAATAGCTCCTGACAAGTTGGACGCAGGGGCCAGAGAAGTTGTGGTTTCTGAGCGCAATGCAACTTTGGGAGTTCTGCAACTGCCCGTGGGTGGTCCGATGGAAGCACACAAAAATAAGTACGGGCGCGATTACGATCCTCCGACACCGTCTGCCCCGGGATACGACCAGCGATAAAGCGGTGATCAAAGATTTGACAACATTGTGACAAATCGCTTCGTCGTATGACCTACAGTTGCGTTCAACATTGAACGGGCGGCCACTGCTGAGCCCGTTCCAGGTGGTAGGTCCCGGGACCCGAATCACCAACGGACTGAAGTAGGAGTCCGCATACTGTTTAAGATTTGTTTTCTCATATCGGGCCAGCTAAGGCTGGCCCGTTTTTGCTTGTCTAAAATCTGGAATCTTGATATGACTTGGTGTTCAATTTAGCTCGCAATAGCGCTGGCAAATTGAGTGTGTAATCCATCAAAATCAAGGGGTTGATATCCTTCTCGGTAGCTAGTACAGTATCTTGACCTGAGGTCAATCATATGGCTGGCATAGGCAGTAGTTTAATTTCTCCTCCTCGTTATCGTCCTAATATCGAACGTCCACGATCGGAAAACAAACGCTCAAAAATCATTGATGTTGCCATGAAGCACTTTGCTGAACAGGGCTATCACGCCGCACGTGTCGGCGATATGGCAACCGAACTCGGAATTGCCAAAGGGTCCATCTTTCAGCATTTCGGCAGTAAGGACGGCCTGTTCTTTGAGGTCTACAAGAAAGCTGTTCGGTCATTCTCTCGTTATCTGGATGCGCCGTCTGAAGTTCGCGAGCGCGGTTTCTTTGAGGTCCTGCACTATTGGCTGGAGCGGACCGAGCACCTCATCCGCGAAGACTGGATTCCTTATCGGGTTTCGTTGCTGGGAAATTACGGAACCGACCTTGCTTTGAAACGTGAGATCAACCGCTTTCTGCTCGCCGAAGATCCCTACGGCACTGTTGCCTTTGTTCGTTTCGGCATCGAGCGCGGAGAGTTGCGTTCCAATCTTGATCTGGAAATGACGGTTTCCATTGTTGATTGGACCATGGAACGCTTTCAGGATGCGCTAGTCACTGAAGAGCTCGATCCGGGTCTATTCCGCCGCGGTGGTGAAGTTACCGAAAAAAAAGAAACGAGGATTGCGCAGTTCCTGGACATTCTGCAACGAGCCATCGGAGCGGAACCGCATTAATCCACTTCCATGATTAAAGAAAGATCGTTGCAGGAAATTCTGGCAAGCTACAACGTTGCATCTCCACTCTCTGAAGCCTCAACTATTCCGGGGCCTTGGTACACGGATCTACGGATTGCAGAGCTGGAAGCGCAAACCGTGTTTAGCACCACATGGCAGCTGGTGGCTCGGACTGATCAATTGGAGAAGCCCGGTCAGTTTGTCACTGCCAATATCGCCGGAGAGCCGATCGTTGTGGTGCGTGGTAACGACGGAGTTCTGCGCGGTTTCTACAATGTCTGCCGGCATCACGCTGCGGCTGTGGTCATGGAAGAGTGCGGGCAGGTGTCGATTCTTCATTGTCCGTACCACGGCTGGAACTACGGTTTGGATGGATCGCTTAAAGGCATGCCCGAGTTCGATGGCGTCAAGAACTTCGAGCGCCAGCAGAACGGGTTGGTTCCAGTCAAAGCAGAGATTTGGGAGAATCTTGTCTTTGTTAATCTCGATCCCCGGTCGGAAACACTGCATAGTTTTCTTGGGGGATTGGTCAAGCGTGTGGCTCCGCTCGGCGTAGGAAAGCTGCATCACTTCGACCGCAAGGTTTACGACATTCACTGCAATTGGAAAGTTTTCGTGGATAACTATCTCGACGGTGGCTACCACGTTCCTCATCTTCATAAGGGATTGAATTCGGTACTCGATTACAAGGAGTACACCATCGAGAACGAAGACCGTTATTGCCTTCAATCCAGCCCCATGGTTTCGGGCAACGAAGATGCTGAGACCAGCAGCACGCGCAAGGGTGATCGCGCGTGGTACTTTTGGCAATATCCCAACTTGATGATCAATTGTTATGCGGGATATATGGACACCAACCTCGTGCTGCCGCTGGACGTGGACCACTGCCGCGTAATCTTTGATTTCTTTTTCAGCGATGTCAGCGAAGCTGCTCGGGAGTACAACGAGCAGAGCGTCAAAGTAAGTGATCGGGTTCAAGTCGAAGACCTGGACATTTGCGAAGCTGTGCAGCGCGGGTTGAAATCACGCGCCTACGGGGCCGGGCGTTTATCTGTGCGGCGGGAAGCAGGAGAGCATTTGTTCCATCGGCTGCTGGCTGCGGATCTCAAAAGAGATTTCGTCAGCACAGCAGTCGCATCCGATTAAGCAGCTGAGCACCGGGAACTGCAACCAAGGTCTACCCAGTCTTTTCTTCATTTTCAAATGAAAACGGTCGGAGAAATCAGTTCTCAGTACCTGGTTCTGGTTTCTCCGCGTAAACTCGATTTTTTTCAGGAGTGCCATGAAACGAATCCTTCGATACATGTTTTTTTGCTTGTTGGCTGGCCAATCGTTGGCACAAACGATAGCGGTCAAGGCGGGGCGGTTGATCGATCCTGATGCAGCCACAGTTTTGTCCGATCAGGTCATTCTTATCCACGGCAACAAGATTGAAGCGGTGGGTAAGGGACTGGCAATTCCTGCCGGGGCAAATGTCATCGATCTCTCCGGCAAAACTGTGTTGCCGGGGTTGATTGATTGCCATACGCACCTGGCTGACGTTCGCAATGCGAACGACACCGATCCATTTCTCAATCTAAAGAAGACAGCTGCGCAGATTGCCTTTGAATCCGTGCCCAATCCGCGAAGATTTTTGATGACCGGCTTTACTACCGTACGTGATGTTGGTGTTTATCGCGCACTCAATGACATCGCTATGCGTGATGCTATAGAGAATGGATACATTGTCGGCCCCAGAATGTATGTCGCGGGCGCTTACGTAACGATCACCGGTGGCGCAGGAGCGATGACTGGCATGGCTCCCGACATCACCCTGCCCTGGGACCTGAAATACGGCGAAGCCAATAGTCCGTGGGAAGTCCGACAGGTGATTCGCAAACTGGCGCATGACGGAGTGGATCACATCAAGATTCTCTCCAGTGGCGCGGTGCTGACACACGGCAGCAATCCAAAATCGCAGGAATTCACTTTGGAAGAAATTCAGGCAGCGGTCGATGAGGCCAGCCATTTCGGCTTGCGTGTGGAATCTCATGCGCACTCACCGCAAGGAATCAAGAACGCGTTGATCGCCGGCGTGGCTTCCATCGAGCACGCCGAGATGATCGATGATGAAGGCATCGCACTGGCGAAGCAGAAGGGTATCTACCTCGACATGGATATTTATGACGAGGAGTGCATTCAGGAGCAAGGGCGGCGTGGGCAAATCCCTCCTGATTTTCTGGTGCATGATGCGGAACTGGGCGCACTCCAGCGGGAGAACTTTCGCAAAGCGGTCAAAGCAGGTGTGAAGATGTCATTCGGCACTGACGCCGGAGTCTGCGACTACGACCAGAGCGTTAAACAATTCGCATTCATGGTGAAGTATGGAATGACTCCCATGCAAGCCATTCAAGCTGCAACTTCCAACGCGGCAGATTTGCTTGGACACTCAGACCTTGTCGGCTCCATCAAACCGGGAAAATTTGCGGATGTGATCGCGGTGACCGGCGATCCGCTGAAGGACATCGGTATCCTCGAGCACGTGGAGTTCGTCATGAAAGACGGCAAGGTCTATAAACAATAATTAGTGGTTTGCATCCTATGCGCCGCAGGTTTGCTTATAATGCCTGCGTTGGAGGAAACCATTGATGATGGATCGCCGGGCTTTCATAGGAACTGTTACCGCCGCAACGGTATTAAGTAGCCGCCTCTGCTTTGCTGCCGACCACAAAATCTCAAAAATTGGTTTGCAGCTCTACACCGTGCGCAACACCATGGAGTCAGACCTCGAGGGCACCCTAGCCAAGGTGGCAAGCATCGGCTACAAAGAAGTGGAGTTGGCTGGGTTTGAGCAAACTGCTGACGGCACTGTCACCTACTACAAACATACTCCCCAGGAATTGAAAGCCGCGATTGATAAACACGGTCTCGTATCGCCGTCCACGCACGTCCAATTAAGCAGCATGTCAGCAGAAAAGTTTCCCAAGGTGATCGAATCCAGCAAGTTGCTGGGGCATAGTTATATCGTGATGCCCTACGTGGATGAGGCCGACCGTAAGCAGCCCGACATCTGGAAAAAAATAGCTTCTGACCTCAATCGTGCGGGACAGGAAAGTAAGAAGGCTGGGATTCAGCTTGGCTATCATAATCACTGGTTTGAATTTCTGCCCACCGCCGACGGCAAGTTGCCCTTCGATATACTCCTCGCCGAGTGCGATGCCAACCTCGTCAAGTTTGAAATGGATCTTTGCTGGATTAGCACGACGAAAAAAGATCCCATTGCCTACTTCAATAAATATCCCGGCCGGTTCCCGTTAGTTCACGTGAAAGACATCAAAACCCTGCCGAATGTCACAGCCGGTGGCAACGTCGACTATGGCGACACGGCAGACTTGGCTCCCGTGGGAAGCGGGATCATTGATTGGAAGACCTTGTTCGGTCACGCGCAGAAAGCTGGTATCAAGCATTATTTTGTTGAGCACGACAAACCCCAAGTTCCGTTTGAGAGCATCGCCAGCAGTTACACTTATCTGTCAAAACTGCAATTCTAGTGAAGCGTCTCATAGGGGACGCATGACAATCGCCCGCTAGTTCAACTGGTGGGAAACGAGTTCCAGTTACGCGTGTCGTGTCGTAGGCACGTTGGAAAGACCAACCGTGTCGTTAATCATGCAACCGTCCCTACGGGACGGGATTTTCGACGCCTTGCCCCCGGCGTTTTAAGCGCCGGGTCATTTTCGGATGTCCCCCCGGGACATCGACCAAACTCGGTTCTCGGAGACCGTCATGGCGCAGGTAATTCGTTCCCCCAGGACGTACGACGTTTGCATCATTGGATCAGGCGCCGCGGGTGGCACCGCGGCCAAGGTCCTCACGGAGGGCGGTCTGAATGTGGTGATGCTGGAAGCTGGGCCACCGGTCGATCCAGCGCAGGACTACAAAGAACATCTCTGGCCCTATGATTTGCCTCATCGCGGCGCGGGCATCGGGGGTAGCGCGCGCTACAGGTTTGGCGAGTTTCTTGCGCCTAACGGTTTTTGGGAAATTACAGGAGAACCGTATACCACGGCACCTGATTCGCGCTTCCGCTGGTTTCGTTCGCGCATTGTCGGTGGGCGCACCAATCACTGGGGACGCATTGCACTGCGCTTCGCCCCAGTAGATTTCAAAGCGCGTTCTGCCGATGGAATGGGAGATGACTGGCCCATCACCTACGAAGAAATCGCTCCTTATTACGATAAAGTCGAATCCTTCATCGGGGTTTTTGGAAGCAAGGAAAATATTCCCAGCGCGCCCGACGGTGTTTTCATGCCCCCACCTACTCCGCGCTGTACGGATTTAATCGTCAAGAAAGCCTGCGACAAAATTAACGTGACATGCATTCCCTCGCGGATGGCGATCATCACCAAGCCGCTGAATGGACGTCCGGCTTGCCACTATTGCGGGCAATGCGGACGCGGATGTGTGACAGCATCGAATTTCAGCTCGAGTCAGGTAATGATTCCGCCGGCACAAGCGACTGGAAAATTCACACTGATCACGGGCGCGATGGCGCGCGAGGTGGTTGTTGGCAAGGATGGCAAAGCTGAAGCCGTATCCTACATTGACAAAGCTACACGCACGGAAAAGCGTGTGCACGCCAAAACCTTTATTCTTGCGGCCAGTGCGTGTGAGTCGTCGCGTTTGCTATTGAATTCACGCTCGACTTTGTTTCCGGATGGATTGGCAAATTCGTCAGGGGTAGTCGGTCGTTATCTAACCGACTCAGTCGGAACTTCGGGGGAGGGATACTTTCCCTACCTAGAGAAGATGCCCCCACACAATCACGACGGCATTGGTGGGATGCACATGTACATCCCTTGGTGGAAGTTTGATCGCAAAAATGATTTTCTGCGCGGTTATCACATCGAGTTGGGTGGCGGACGTGACATGCCCGGCGTCGGTGATTTCGACAACGTATGCAAGCAACACGAAGGTTATGGCGCTTCGCTAAAGAAACGGTGTCACGACAGCTACGGCACGGGAATTGGTTTCGCGGGGCGCGGTGAGATGATCCCGAATCCGGATTCCTATTGCGACCTTGATCCGCACACCGTAGACCAGTGGGGGATTCCGGTACTGCGTTTCCATTGGAAGTGGAGCGACAACGAAATCAAAATGGCGAAGGACATGCAGGAAACCATGCGCGCCATCGTGGAAGCAGCGGGCGGGACTTACGTCACGCGCAGCAAGTTTGATGCAGACCATCCCTACGGAATTGCGGATGGTGGTGTCATCATTCACGAGATCGGCACCGCCCGCATGGGGGCCGACCCAAAGACGTCGGTTCTAAACAAGTACTGCCAGGCCCATGATGTAAAGAACGTGTTTGCCACCGATGGCGCCTGCTTTGTCACCAACGCGGATAAAAACCCAACCCTGACCATCATGGCGCTCTCGTGGCGAGCTTCGGAATATATTTTGGACGAAGCCAAAAAAGGAAACCTCTAACTATGGCGACGAAAAATATTTCCCGGCGTGATTTGTTGAGGTCACTGACGATCGGTGTTACGGCCGGGTCCGTGCTCAATGTGATCCCGGTTGAGGCGGCGGAGCACGCACACAATCTGATCTCCAAAGAGAAGGCCGATGCAGGCGGCACCTATAAGCCGAAGTATTTCTCGGCTGATCAATACAAAACTCTTAAGCTTCTGTGCGAAACAATCTTGCCCGCCGATGCTGATTCGGGCGGTGCGATCGAAGCTGGAGCGCCGGAGTTTATTGATCTGCTTACCAGCGAAAGCCCGGATTATCAGCTCACGCTGGGTGGCGGCATTATGTGGCTGGATAACACCTGCCTCGACCATTACTCGGCAATTTTCCGCAATTGCAATGCGGCACAGCAAAAAGAGATCCTGGATTTGATCGCTTATAAAAGGAATGCCGACACTCATCCTGAGATGAGCCAGGGCATTGAATTCTTTTCGTTTCTTCGCAGGTTAACTGCGGATGGTTTCTTCACTAGCGAAATTGGAATAGAGTATTTGGGGTATGTAGGCAACACTCACCTGAAGGAATTCAAGGGCTGTCCGCCGGTTCCCGAAGCATAAAACCGGCTGCAAGGAGATCGCATGGACGCTGGATTTCAATGTGCTGGTTGTGGCGAGTGGAACGAAACCACAGTGGACGACTCTGCCGGGCAAGTTCAGATGTATGTGGAAGACTGCAAGGTCTGCTGCAAACCTAACGTGCTGCATATCGAGTACGACCCCGAAGAAAAAGGATACGTAATCGAGACTGAGCTGGAGTCATAGCCAGGAAAGGGATTTTCATGAGCACGGAGATGGTCGCCCACACCATGGTGACAACTCAGTTTGAACTGGACGGCTTTCGTGTAGTCCGGAATCTCGGTGTCGTCCGCGGAATTGTGGTACGATCGCGATCGATTTTCGGAACGCTCGGCGCCAGCTTGCAAACAATCCTCGGCGGCAACATTACTTTGCTGACCAATCTTTGCGAGAAAACCCGGTCTGACGCATTCAATCTGATGCTCGAACACGCCGCGCAATTGGGAGCAAATGCTGTGGTCGGTGCGCGCTATGACGCTACCGAAGTCATGCAAGGTGTGACAGAAGTTCTGGCTTACGGCACTGCGGTTTATGTAGAACCTATCAAGACCTAATCTTTTCCTCTCTGCGACTCTGTGTGCTCTGTGGTTAAAAGGTTTTAAAAGCTTGACCACAGAGAACACAGAGTTTCACAAAGGAAAACCACTTCGCACTAAGTTTCTCAACGGCACGCTGGCGATCTAGGAAGGTTGGCTGCATTTGCCCCGCGATCAAGCTCCCATTAAGCCCTGGCTTGCCGGGGGCTTTCATTTGGGACGCGATTTCCACAAAATTTCCTAATGTAAGTCGTTTTAGACCAGCAACATGCAAGGCGAATGATTAGCGAAAGAACCTAGTCTCTAAATCCTACATCTTGTGGTTAACTTTCCAATCACCCACAATTCATCGCGCTTTCCAAATATCAGGAACTTTCGGTTTACCAACCTTCAACTTTCTCGTTGACAGCAAAGCATTTAGGCGTAAGATGTGGTCAAAAGTGGTAAGAAGTGGTCAAGACAGTAGTGGTCATGGGCAAGAGATAAGAAAATCGAGGCGCCAGTGGAATCGATGACTGACAGCCCTAAAAAGAGCCCAAACGAACCCGAAATGACCTGCGCTTCTATCGCTTTTGCCTCCCTCGGCATTGTGGCAGCAGCCGTTAAGATTTCCCGCCCCATAAAGGGCAAGACCAATGTTTCGTGGCAATCACCCAACTCGCGTCGACGAAAAGGGACGTTTGAAGGTCCCCGCAGACTTCAAAAAGGTGATCGACGAGAAATATGGGACACAATTTTACATCACGAGCTTAGACGGCAAGGTTGCACAAGTGTATCCCTTCGAGGAATGGGAGCGGATTGAGCAGAAGCTGGCAGGGCTCTCCACTTTCAACCCTACGAAGAAGAAGTTTTTGAGCCGGGTCAACTACTGGGGCCAGCAAGTGGAAATGGATGGCCAGGGCCGGCTGCTGATGCCGCAGTTGCTGAGAGATGCGGCTCAGATCAAGGGTGAGGTCGCAGTACTGGGCAATTTGACCTACTTGGAAGTACGCAACCTCGAAGCGTTTAAGAAAGAAATCGAGGACGAGAAGTTTACGCCTGAGGATGAGAAGACGCTCGACGAACTGGGCATCTAGTGGCGGAGGGTTTAACAAATACCCCTCAGGGGGTTGGGCGTGGCAGTGGCCATGTTCCGGTTCTTTTAAAAGAAGCGATCGATTTTTTAGCCGTAAAGCGTGGTGGGACCGTTATCGACGCAACGGAAGGCTTGGCGGGGCACAGTTTCGAAATTGCAAAACGCCTCGGCGCACCGGGTCATTTGATTGGCCTCGATAAGGATCTTGCGGCGCTAGCAATCGCGCAGAAGAAGCTGATCTTTGAAGATGCACCAGAGATCACGCTGATCCATGCATCATTCGCGGAACTAGGTCAGCGGTTCCCTTCACCGATAGCAGACGGACTGCTGGCCGACATCGGCGTAAGCAGCCTGCAATTCGATGATGTTGCGCGAGGCTTTAGCTTTCAGGCGGATGGCCCCTTAGATATGCGTATGAATACGCAATCGGGTCAGACTGCCGAACAAGTGGTAAATCAGCTGGACGAGGTCACACTCGCCAACCTGATTTACGAATTCGGTGAGGAAAGGAGGTCGCGGAGAATCGCCAGAGCCATTGTCCGGTCGCGGCCGATACGGACTACTGCACAACTTGCAGAGATCGTATCAGCCGCGGCCCGGCCAATGAAACATGAGCGTATTCATCCAGCGACGCTGACCTTTCAGGCTCTCCGAATCTTCGTAAACCGCGAACTAGACGATCTGAAGGATTTGCTGCAAGCAGCGCCTCAGATCCTGAAGCCGGGCGGGCGGCTGGTGGTGATCAGCTTCCACTCGCTGGAGGACAGAATCGTAAAAGATTCCCTTCGCGACGGAGTGAGGCTGGGACACTACAAGCTGCTCACCAAGAAGCCGGTGACGCCTGGTGAGGAAGAAATTGATCGCAACCCGCGAGCGCGCAGTGCGAAGCTGCGGGCGGCGGAAAAGATCTAAAGGTTTCCGGGGCGGCATCGCCTCTCAGAAAATAGGGCGAAATTTCAAACACCTTCTCAACGATGCCGCTCCGGAGAAGGTTCTGTGGGTAGGTAAGGAGGATTTACCGATGTTCATGGGCACACTGATTGACGAATTGATTGCGACCGTGGAGCGCGCCGAAGAGCGTACACACGTGGAGCAGTCATTGATCGAAGACGAAAGACTTACCTACTTCTATACGTTGTCACAACAAGAAATGGCACAGTTCGAACTGGCTGGGGTGGCATAAATGGCAGCACAGGCAGTAGTTCCGACAACTTCAAGGCGTCCCTGCTGGACCGGGACGCCGGAAATTTACTTCACCAAGGCAATCGATAATTCACGGCTGGTGAAGATTGAAGATCCAAACCGCGGACGGGAGATGAAATTGTTCGGCGGAGCGCTGGCTTGCCTGTTCCTGCTGGTGATGACTTTCGCCTGGCAGCACTTCAAGGCCATCGAGTACGGATACAAGATCGAAGCGCTGCGGACGCAGCGCAATCAGTTGACCGAAGCGAACCACGCACTGCGCCTGGAAGAAGCCACGTTGCGTGATCCGGAACGGATTGACGCAATGGCCCGGAAGATGGGCTTGCAGACTCCGACGGCGGGACAGGTGATCCGCATGGATGCGGCGACTCCGCAAAACGACATGCCGGTGATGGCCAGCATCACGCCGATTTCGGTGATCTCGCAACGGTAACGAAAACGCGTGGAGACGGGGCTTGCCTCGTCGGTCGAGCGAAGCTCGACCATAGGATTCAATGGCGGCTTTCGCTAGTTCAGCGGGCCGCCACGTTTGTCTGAGGCAATTCGCTAGCGGCAGATTTTCGAAGGGATTCGTATCAGGATAGGGCTCAGCCGTATCAAAAGCATTGGAGAGAGATTCGGCTTTCGCCGCTGAGGGACCTCAGTGCCGAAGACGCTCTTTTAACCGACTCATCGGCACGGCGAAAGCCGCACCCTGATACGGAACTCAAGACTTTATGAAAACCAGTACATCGCGCACCGGCAACGCACGCCGCCTGTATCTTCTCGGCGCGATTTTAGTTTTCTGGTGCTGCGCCATCTGCTTCCGACTGGTCTATCTGCAAATTTTCCGCTATGGAGATTTCGTCGAGCGCGCCCAACACCAACAGCAGCGCTCGATTGAACTTTCCGCCAAGCGTGGCATCATCTACGACCGCAGCGGGCACGAGCTGGCGATGTCGGTCGCTGTGGATTCAGTGTTCGCTGTCCCCAGCGAGCAAACCGACTTGGCGAATGCCATCTCGCTAATCACCCACATCACGCACGAAGATCCGCATGACATTCTCGCCAAGTGCGAGGCCTCAAAAAGCTTCTGCTGGATCGCCCGCAAGACCGACGCGGAAACGGCTGAACGCATTCGTGCGTTGAATCTTCGCGGCATTTATTTCCAGAAGGAGTCCCGACGCTTCTACCCCAAGCGTGAATTGGCGGCACAAGTTCTCGGCTACGCGGGCATGGACGACAAAGGCCTGAGCGGAATTGAACGCCAGTACAAACAAGAACTGCGCGGCCAGCCGGGCCGAATCGCAATTTCGGTGGACGCACGTCGTAAAGACTTCGGCAGCGTGGAAAAGCAACCAGACCCCGGCGACAACGTTGTTCTAACTATCGATCAGCAAATCCAATACATTGCGGAGCGCGAGCTGGATACAGCGATTAAAGAGACACACGCGGAAGCCGGCACAATCGTCGTGCAAAATCCGCGAACCGGCGAAATTTTGGCATTAGCCAACTGGCCGACGTTCAATCCGAATGTCCCACGCGAGATCACGTCGAAAAAGCTCATCAACCACGCGGTTAGCAACGTGTATGAGCCGGGCTCGACTTTTAAGATTGTAACCATCGCCGCGGCGCTCGAAGAAAAGCTGACACGCCCCGATGAAGTATTCGACTGCCAGAATGGATCCATCGTCGTGAATGGCCTTAAGATTCACGATTGGAAGCCTTACGGTCTGCTGTCTGTCTCCGACATCCTGGCAAAATCGAGCGACGTAGGCGCGATCAAAATCGCACTTCGTTTAGGGAATGACCGTTTTTATAAATACATCCACGGATTCGGATTTGGTACGCGGACCGGTATCGAACTTCCCTACGAGACACGCGGTCTGGCAAAGCCTGCAAGCGCCTGGTCCAAGGTTTCCATCGGCGCCATCTCCATGGGTCAGGAAATTGCCGTTACCCCAATTCAGTTGGCGGCGATGGTTTCTACTATCGCCAACGATGGCGTTTGGGTTGCACCACATATCGTCGCAGGGGTGACACCGCCACAAGATTCTCCACAGACAATTGCCTTTCATCCGACCGAAGAGCGGCGCGTGATCTCCACTACGACCGCTGCGCGGATGAAACAGATGCTGCAAGGAGTGGTGCTGCATGGAACGGCTAAAAAGGCGATTCTCGAGGGCTACAGCTCAGCAGGAAAGACCGGTACTGCACAAAAATTCGACCGCGAGAAAAAAATGTATTCGCGCACACAATACATCGCGTCGTTTGCCGGATTTGCGCCTGTCAATAACCCAGCCATCACGGTAATCGTGGTTTTGGATTCTCCAGAAGGCGAACACCACGGCGGAATGGTGGGCGCTCCGGTTTTCCAGCGGGTTGCACAACCGGTGTTGGAGTATCTGCATACTCCGCATGACGTGGAACTGCCAGCAAATCGGCAGGTGCTGCTCGCCGAGCGCCACGTCACGGAAAAAGATATCGAAGAAGGGTCGCCTGATCGACTGGGAGACCCGATTGATCCGAACGACACCGCCAGCATCGCCGATCCTTCCCCCGTGCCGGATGTCCGGCCGTCTCAGGAATCAGCTGGCGTAGTGCAAGCGGCGATGCGGCAGTATGAAACTATGCCTGCTCGGCCCCCGGCAACATCGAAACCAAGTCCGACGAGCAAAGCTCCGGTACCTTCTACCACAGCGGCGCCAGCGAATGAAGGCACCATTGTGTTGGAAGTCGAGCAAGGCGGAATCGTAGTTCCCTCCTTCGCGGGTAAGAGCGTGCGCGCAGCGGTCGAACTGGCTCAGTCGAATAGTTTGGACCTTGATATTATTGGCAGCGGTTTGGGGATCGAGCAGTCTCCCGCAGCAGGTTCTCATGTTGCAGCGGGCTCACGCGTCGTCGTGAAGTTTGGACGCTAAGGAAACGAAATATCTTCAGTCGGCCGAGGCGCCGGTCCCCACACAAACTCTTTACCCTATAATTCACTCCCATGAACTTCCAACAACTCCTATACGGCGCGGAAGTCCTCTCCCACAGAGGGAATCCCGATGTCAGTGGGATTGAGTACGACTCGCGACGGGTGAAACGAGGCGACGCGTTTGTCGCCATGCGGGGAGAGTCCAGCGACGGGAATAAATTCATCGATAAGGCAATCGCCGCTGGAGCCATCGCTACTGTCACCGATTCTGCGACCGAACAACCGCGCGACGGAGTTGCCTGGGCGCAGGTTCTACATGGACGACGCGCGCTCGCGCGGCTGAGCGCAAATTTCTACAAGCGTCCTGCTGAGCGTTTGTCTGTCATCGGAGTCACCGGAACCAACGGAAAAAGCACGACTGCCTTCCTGCTGGAAGCCATACTCACTGCTGCTGGACGCAACAGCGCCCTGGTCGGAACGATTGAATACCATGTGGCGGGTCAGGTCCTGTCTGCTCCGCACACAACGCCGGAGTCGCTGGATCTCAATCAGATTTTCAACCAAGCCTTGGGCAACGGCGCCACCACTGCCGTGATGGAGGTTTCTTCTCACGCATTGGCACAACAACGCGTTTACGCGATCCCGTTCAGCGCGGCAATCTTTACGAATCTCACACGCGACCACCTCGACTACCACCACACTATGGATGAGTACTTCGCGTCGAAACGAACTCTGTTTGAAGGCTGCGGCACCGAGCCGCCGCGCGCCGCTGTTCTCAACACCGATGATGAATATGGAATAAAGCTGGTGGAAGTCAGCCGCCACCGGGGCTCAGAAGTTCTTACCTACGGATGGGCCAAGGGAAATTTTCACGCAGAGAAAGTAGAGATCACATCGCGCGGAACACGCTTCGACCTGGTCACCCCAAACGAAACCATCCCACTTTTTTCGCCAATGATCGGCAAGGTCAACGTGTACAACATTGTTGGGGCAGCAGCGGCTGCGTACACGCAAGATTGCAGTGGCGAAGCGATCGCGAACGGCGTTACCAAGCTCCCACGAGTCCCAGGACGCTTTGAACGTGTGGATTGCAAACAGCCTTTCACAGTGGTTGTGGACTATGCCCACACCGACGACGCGCTGCGAAACCTCACCGCTCTGGCCCGCGATTTCGTGCAACAGGCCGGCCAAAAAGGCCGCGTGATCACGGTTTTCGGCTGCGGAGGCGACCGCGACCGCGCCAAGCGTCCACTGATGGGCGAAGCCGCCGGCAAGGGTAGCGATTTCGTAATCTTGACCTCCGACAACCCACGCAGCGAAGATCCAATAGCAATCATCAATGATGCGCTGGTTGGGTTACAGCGTTCTGGCGCAAGATACAACACAGAGCCGGACCGAAAGACGGCCATCGCGATGGCAATTCGTGAGGCACGGCCGGGGGATATTGTTCTGCTGGCAGGCAAAGGACACGAGAAGGTGCAAATATCGCGGGATGGTGCGATCCCGTTTGATGATGTTCAAGTCGCGCAACAGGCACTGCACGAGGCCGGCTACGAGGCAGGAAGCGCCGGGGCCAGAAAACTATGAAGCTGACGCTGTCACGCATTGCTGGATTTACCTCCGCCTCCGGAGAGTTTGAATCGCAGACGATTGCGTCGGGGTATTCGATTGATTCACGCACAGTCCAGCCGGGAGAACTTTTTTTCGCAGTAAAGGGGGAACGGCTCGACGGACATGACTATGTCGAGCAAGCCCTGGCAAAAGAAGCCGTGGCTGCGGTCGTGCAAAAAGACCAGCTCTCTCGTTATCCGGCTAAATCCAAGTTGCTGCTAGTCGACGACACTCTAGTGGCACTGCAGTCACTGGCGACAGCAGTACGAAGACTGTGGGGAAGACCGCTTGTAGCAGTCACCGGGTCGGCAGGCAAAACAACCACGAAGGATGCAATCTGGCATCTGCTTTCAACCAAATACCGCGTGCTCAAGACCGAAGGCAATTTCAACAACCACTTCGGCCTTCCTTTGATGCTCTTGAAGCTGCAACCTGAGCACGATACAGCTGTCGTGGAAATGGGCATGTCGCACGCTGGAGAAATCACGGCTCTGGCGAAAATCGGTCAGCCCAATATTGGAGTTGTCACCAACGTAGCTGCGGTTCACCTGGAATTCTTCCACTCGGTTGCAGAGATTGCGCGCGCCAAGTACGAACTGGTCGCCTCCCTTCCGATGGGTGGCACTGCGATCCTGAATGCAGATGATGAATACGTCTCACAGTTTGGCCGCGATTTTCATGGCAAGGTTGTTCGTTACGGACTTCGACCTTCAGCGGATGTATGGGCTGAACACATTGAGCAACGCGGACCGGACGGGTCGACATTTGACCTGATACACGGCACTTTCCGCCAACATGTGCATCTTCCCCTTGTCGGCGCACACAACATCTATAATGCGTTGGCCGCCGTGGCAGTGGCGCTCGAACGGGGAATCACGCTGGCAGACGCAGCCAAAGTCCTGGCATCCCTTGTGCCTTCCGACAAGCGCGGACAGGTCGTCAAAGTGGATAACATTACCGTCATCAACGATTGCTACAATTCCAATCCTAAAGCTTTGGAGTCGATGGTGAGTGCTCTGGCGGCCATGTCGGCACGTAGGCACATCGTAGTCGCGGGAGAGATGCTGGAGCTGGGATCGGCTGGGGCGGAGATGCACCGGCGGGCAGGAACCTATATCGGCGACCAGAAGATTGATGTTCTGATTGGAGTACGCGGCCTCGCTCAGCAGATGGTGGACGCGGCCGCCAAGTCGGGAACCGACGCGATGTTTGTAGCGACTCCCGAGGAAGCCGGCGAGTGGCTGGCACAGGAGGCCAAGCCAGGGGATATCGTCCTGCTGAAGGCATCGCGCGGAGTAAAGTTGGAGTTGGCTTTAGATAAGTGGAAACAGGCGGTCGCTAGTCGTTAGCCCAGCGAGCATCGGCCTGCGACTAGACCAGCGACCAGCGACAAACACGGAGGCGGATTGCTCTACTGGCTGTTGTATCTGAAGCTGTTTCATATCTTCCCGCCCTTCCGCATTTTCCGTTACCTCACCTTCCGCACAGCATTTGCCAGTCTGACCGCGCTGTTCACAGCACTGGTCATCGGACCCCTGGTCATTCGCAGGTTACAGGAATTTCAAATCGGCCAGTACATCCGCGAAGAAGGGCCAAAAGCCCATCAGAAAAAAGCTGGTACACCCACCATGGGCGGGCTGCTGATCGTCATTTCCATTGTAGTGCCCACGTTGCTGTGGGCTGACCTTAGCAACCGCTTCGTTTGGTTGGCGGTATTTTCGCTTACAGCATTCGGCGCCATTGGGTTTACCGATGACTACATCAAAGTTGTGCACCGTCGCAACCTTGGATTAACCGCCCGTGCGAAGTCCGGATTTCAAATTGCCGCCAGCCTGGTCGTGGCCATCGCGTTGATCGCGATGCAGAACTATGGCATGTATTCGACCAAGCTGATCGTCCCCTTCTTAAAACAGTTTCGGCCCGATCTCGTGCTACAGCATCTTGAGCAAACCCCGCATCTGTGGCCGCTCGCGTTTCTTCCCTTT
>Ga0207689_10000113_pt1 | contig 67212 bp, 86 predicted proteins | sample KBSMisM52_FD_184312 | JGI IMG/M metagenome (GOLD analysis project Ga0207689, IMG submission 184312) | Miscanthus rhizosphere microbial communities from Kellogg Biological Station, Michigan, USA - KBS Miscanthus M5-2 (SPAdes) (version 2) | ecosystem: Host-associated > Plants > Roots >...
TCCGGCATTCGCAGTTGCAGAGGATCCAGAGAGCGCAAGACTGAGCCCAACAACGAGAGTGCCTATCGCAGATGTGGCCGATACGCCAGAGAGCGCGATTGTTACATTTGCCGAAGGCGGTGCCTTCGAGATAAAAGGCTTAAACGGTTGTGACCGTCCCAGTCTCATTTAATAGCTACTACTTCGATTAACTGCTTGCCTGACTATATATGCTTTGTTAGGAATGGGCGCAGCGACGCTTAAGGAAATCTTATTCCAAAAGGCCGTTGTGTCAACGACTGAAACGAGGTAGCAATAATCAATCTGGGATGTCCCGCCATTATTAAAATATTGGGACCATTTGCAGTTCACGCGATCAACATCCGTTGCTTCAAGCACGGTGACCGCGGACCACGAGCCTGTGTAGGTTTGATAGACGATATTACCGTCACTCCGGCGCTGGTAGATCGCGTAAACGGTCGTACCGTTAATGGATATGCTCTGGACCGAACCCTCCCCACCGTGGCCGGGACTAGTTTCTACTGACTTTGAATCCGTAACTGGTGTCTGCCACGTGGTCCAAGTATCGGCTGCGTTGTGCTTCACGAGGTAAAGGAGGTCGTTTGTGCTGCTACGACAATATGAGACCCACGTGTTATTCCCCGAGTCCAGCGCTATTGAAACTGGAACCGATAGAACATCGGTCGATGCTTCGCAGTCCGAAAGCGTGAACGATGTGGCATTGTTCGCATTGCCGATTGCTGCCCGAATTTTGCCATCCGTAATAACCACGAAGGCGATCTGCGGTTTATTGTTATTGTCTATAAGCATGGAAGAGCCAAAGTCCACGCCCTTAGAGGATGCCTGACCATAGACTTCGACTTTCGTGGCCCAACTGCCGGAAATTCGGTTTGAGTATTGCAGGGTGCGGAAGCTCGTACCCATATTAGTGATCGACTCAGTCCAGAAAGCGTGAGGCTTGTCGTTGGAATCGACCGCTACGCCGCACGCCCCATGTTCAGAGAGGCTCAAGGTAGTGATTTGCGCGTCGTTCTGGAAAAGGTCGGTTGCGGTGTTGAACTGCACATACCGCATAGTTGGTGTCATTGAGGCTTCGTTGCGATACACGATATGGATAACACCCGCACTATCGATGGCCCCGGTAGCCCCTGAATAAACTGCGCCGCTATTGGGGGCGTGGGCATGATCCTGTTCGGCCCATGACGATCCATCACTGGATTTCCAGACTTCGATAAATGATGTTGAGCCGCCAACGACGACATTAAGAATCTGGTAAATCGTCCCGCCGCTGGTGCGCACGGTTGAGCGGTTACTGTTGTATATAAACGCTGAGTCCGTGCTGTTTATTTGTGTGCCCATTTACGTGTTATAGACCTCTCCACCGTCAATCGCGATCAGGACTGTGCCTTCTTTCCAGTCAAACGCAGCCCATTGATGAAGTGATTGCCGCACATAACACTCTTGGTTGATTTCGGTATGAACGAAGTGAATCTGTTTCTGTGCAGCGCGATTCATCTCAGCGACAAGGGAAGGGAAGACGACAGGATCAATGCACTCAAGGAACCCTCGGCTAATAATGAAATCGTATTCCTCTGTCGGGGTATTTCGCAGTATCGAGAGTGATTCCCCGCACAGCAAATAAGGCTGGACGGATTCAGAGGCCTTAGAGATGGCGTATTCTGAAACATCGCAGCCATATGCATCTACACCTTGAGCACGAAGATCTTCAACAATAAATCCTTTTGCGCAGCCCAGTTCTAAGATCTTCTTTCCCGCCAAGTCAAAATCCCTTAGCAGCGAGGCGGCGAAGTCAGCCCAAAACTCTCCCGTGGAATTCATTCCATCGTAGCGATGCCAGCGTTCATAGCGTGAGTATCCAGCATTGTGACGCATTCGCGTCGTCTCGCCATCAAAGTAACTCTGATCAAACTCTTTTGATTTCAGGGTCATTAGCGATAGCGTGCTCCCTGCATCCAGTCGCGATCATCCAGAATGAGATTATCCCGATCAGCGGCATCCACCCCCATCTTAAACCTCAACAATCATATAAGCATAGGCGTTTACTGCCGCTCCTGCCTTAACTCGAATACGCGCAAACTTGGAAATTTGAATAACAGGTTCACGCCCCAGAGGGAACTGTTTAACGTATTGGTTAGTAGGAGCAATAAGTTGAATATCAAACTCCCGGATAGCCGTGATGCTTCCTTCACCAGAAGCGTTATAGCCTGTCGATGTAGTGCCCACCGGGAACAGATTTGTTGTTGGATCGCCACCCTGTAGAGCTTCGGCGTTGTACTTCATAATGTCCGCCGCTGCAGAGGCCGTTACGGTTGCTGCAACGTCTGTCTCGCACAGTTCGACTTTAATTGGAGTGGCTGCGCTTGAGCCGTCAAACGAGATGCCCCATTCAATGATCTTAAAGGTTGCCGTGGCGCTTGCCTTAACTTGGAGTAGCGTGAGGATCGACGTAGTAGTTGACAGTGTGGCAAATGATGCCGTAGTCGGCATTGGTCCACTGCCAATGAGATATTGTTGGGCCATCTTTTACGCGACTATCCCTCGCTCAGCACGTTCCCGAGCAAAACGCTTTTGTTGTGCGATGGCTAGTTTCGCTCGATGCTCCGCGGAAAGAAGCCGGCCCTTTTGCGCTAACGAAATCTTTAGGCGGGTCTCGATCGTGTGTGGGCCATTTATCTTTCCGAGGTTGGCTGCGCGTAATTTAGCTCGCGTTTCCTGCGTCACTGTTTTGCCGACTAGAGCAAGCGCTGCGTTGCGAACATGCTCTGGCGATTTTGGTTTTCCCCTTAGTGCGGCACTAACGCCCGCTGCGATCCTAGCCTTCAATTCTGGTTGGCTAAGAGTTTTGCGCAGTTTCGCTAACGATTCAGGACTACGCCTGAGTCCCCGCTTGGCCGCAGCCATCTTCGCGATGTATTCAGGTGAGCGCTTAATACCGAGCACTGTTCCAGCGGTAGGAGACTTGTTGTAGCCCTTACGCACTACTTCAAACCTGTCCAGGCACCGCTGCCTCGTAAAAGTACAAATCATCTCGCGAACATAGCAGAAGCACTCTGAACTGAAACGCGTCTGGTCCATACTTACGCCAAGCACTTTGCAGATGCGCGTTGTGATGCGTCCCACGATCAAGATGCAGTTGATGCAGACGTAGCCGATCACGAAGATTCACGGCTGACCCAATATAGATCTTACCGTTTGCGGTATTTGTAATCTGGTAAACTCCTGTGTTCATGGCCCGGGAATTATATCACTTTCCGCCTTAGGCGATGCGGATAAGTCCCGTGCTTGCGTCATTTGTGGGCATCGTGAGCGTGAATGTACCTGATGTCACGGTTTGACTCCCAAAGACATGCACACTCACCGCCTTATCGCCCTGGGTTGAGTTGTAGATCAGCACTGCATCGAACGCCGTGGAGAGCGTGACGTTCGTAAAGACAATCGAATTAGTTGGCGTTGTAAAGGCGGTGGTGCCTGACGTATTCGGCGCAATCCAATCAGGCGAACCCGTCAGATCCACGCCGCCAGCAGTGTAGTTTGTGCCGGTGACTTCACCGCTAGACGAATAGCCTGTAGTACCAGCACCTAATGAAGCTGAGGCGAGATAAAGAGCAGCCTTAAAGGAATCTGGCGTAGTGCCTGCTCGTACAACAGAAGTTCCGAGCGCGTGAATGCCGTTAAGGATCTCTTTTTTGAAACTTGTGCAAAGACTTTGCGTGTTGCTAATGGCGCACCTCCGTGTTTAAGGCCAAATAGGTGAAATCTTTAGAGCGGGGCTGCTATACCTTCTGTCGTTATATTCTTTTTCAATCTCACATGCGCAGAGCGATGGACCAACTCACCGTTGAAGTAGTATTCTACCCATGTTGTGTACTCGTCTTCATTGTCGACTTCGCCCGTTCTTTTTTCGAGTAGGGACTCATCCATATCGCCGTGTGTAGTAGTGATAATTGCCATTATTTACGCAGCTACACTTTCGTCTTTCTTGCGCTTACGTTGTTTGTTTTCATCAGGTGATTCGATTGCTTTATTCTCAGCCGGGGCAGCAACCGCTTTAGCCTGAGCATCAGTGTCAATCCATCCGTGCTCACGCGCTAGCGCCTCTGGAACCGATGTACCTTTACCCGCGAATAGTGTTACCGCATCAACCGGGATGCGCTGATCATCTGTTGCTTTGTAGTTTCCATCGCGCAACTTCCATATCCATCGGTCACAAGTCCACATCTTCATAAGTTTGCCTTCTCCTGTCTGATAGCGCGCGATGGTTTCAATAAACGCCTGCTCCAGCCGATCAAACTCTTTCTCCGGTTCGATCGATTCTACCAAGTCGAGTACCGCCTGTGAGCGCTGGTGATAATAGATGTCGTCAGTCAGCAAGCGTTCCACTTCATTGAACCATGCGGCGATCTCGTTTCGATCAATGAAGATACCAGCATCGCCAAATGCCTCTTTAAGTCCGGGCGTAGGATGTGCAATAGTTGGAATCCCACAGCACGCAGCTTCAATACCTACACGGCCAAAGGACTCGTATTCGGAAGGCATTAGCAGGATCTTGGTTTGACGAAACACTTTGCGAATATCTGGGGTGTGGGCCATCCATGCGATATTGCCGCTGGCAGGGAGCGTGCCTCGATTCGGTGGGACATCAGGCGCAAGAATCATCTGCTCACCATAGCCGCCTTCGACTGCAAGAAACTTTCGATCGGGCAATAGCCGAGCTAGCGCCTTAAAAGTCTCTACGCCTTTACCTGGTGTTGGGTTAACGAGAGTAATCTTCGTCCCGCGCTCGCAAACGTAATGCTCTTTCTCGACTACAGGATGAACAACTACCGATGGACCGACCCAATCACTCGGCATGGTAAAGCCGCCGTATGAACTGGACTTCGCTGCTAACCAATGCGAGTTGTAAACGGTCAACGCATTCTTGTATGGCACTCGCGCATCTACTCGCCAACAGGCTAATTGAGCATCGTTATGGACGAAGTGTATTAAGGGAATCTTAGTCGCCATTGCCAATGTCATTGCTTGGCTGGTGAGGTCAAGATGTGTCACCAAGAGATCCGAGTCACGCACATACCACTCTAACCATGATTGCAAGCCTCGGCGCGGAGGACGGACAACACTGATGCCGTCAATTTCGTAAGGCGCAGTCTTGCTATTCGCGCAGATCACCTTTACCTCATGGCCGCGTCGTGCTAAAGAACGTAGCGCCGCATGGAGCGTGGTTTCACTGCCAGCACAGTGTTCAGGCGGGAAAAGATGGATTAGAGCGGTGATCTTCATAAAAGTTGGTGGCGGCTCCATCTTCCACGGGTTAAGAAGAAGCCGCCTGCTCGATGAACGGGCTGTTGTGCGCCGTCACGAGATCTAACTAGCTGTTTGCTCCAGCATGGAGGTCAATCTTCACTACTGCCGGCGGACGAAGCACACCGAACGCCCATCGGCCCTCATACAAGATGTCGATGATATTGCGTTCAAAGTGATCGCGGTTTGAGTCGGTGATATAGACCGTGGGATCTTGGCGGTCCCACACTACCAACTGTTTCAGGTCGCCAGTGTAACCAGTGCCCTGTGGAATAACTTCCGACTCAATTACCGGCAAACCCCAGAGCATCTTCGTTCCCATCTGCATTGGGCCACCAAAGTAGAACTGCCCCTGTGCACCGCGCGCCAGATCAATTGTTTCCCAATCGTACGGATTGAGCAGGAAGCCGGTTGAGCGTGCGCGGCCTGTAATTAGCGCCGCCGTGCGCGCCTTGCGGGTTGTCGTCAACAGTCCGCCGGTTGTGTCTTCTGAATCGGCGACAAATGGTTGCGGCGTCAGGTTCGGCGTGTTCTCGAGTCCGGTAAAGTGGTTTGCCCCACCTGGTCCAGCGATGATTTCCTCCTCGAGCTCGAGATCAATGTCCTTCCGCATGAACTCGGTCATCATTGATTGGAGCTGCGGGTAGTCGGCCAGAATCGTTCGGGTCGCATTCATGATAACCGCGATGGTCTTAACCGCCGTCTGCACCACTTCCAGCGACATAGCCGCTTTCGGCTTGAGTGCGGCATCATCGGTTAGTGACGTTGCCTCGGGCACGATCTTCGCCGCGCGTGTCAACGCATTAACCCGCACGTACTCAATTAAGTTCGAGCCTGTTTGCAGGATGGTGATCACATCGCGGATTGAAGGCGTTCGGAGTGGCAAGTCAATCGGCCACGGCCCATAATCACGTCGAACGAGCGAGCCGCCAGCCGATCCCGGCACGGTCATTACCAGCGTATCCTTGAATGATAAGCTGCCAAGGCCGACATCTTTCAATGAGATTGTCGGAGAGCGTCCAAACTGCACCGACATACTCATCTCTTTGCCTTCCGGGGCAATCTGTTTGCGCCACTGAGTAAATTCGGGAGCGCTGAAAACCAATTCGCCGGTTGATTTCAGTTCGGGGTCGTTGCCGTTCGTCGGATTGCCATAGTCAGGTTGGTGAAGTGGCTGCGAGAGGTAAGTCTCAATTGCTTTCAATTGTTTACTTCTATCGGCAAATTTGTTCTCTTCATCAACCTGGGCTTTCAGGTCTTCAATCTCTTTCCACCGGGCATCAAGCTCGGCGTTCTGCTCAGTTGTGACAGTGGCGTCTCCCTGCTTTGCCCAGAACGCTTTTTCGGCGTCGGCGAGCTCTTTTAGTCGCTGAGTGGCGGTCTTTTTCTCTTCGGGCATCGAATAAAACTCCTTCTCCATTAGGCAGCGTCAACACCAGCCAGTAAAGCCAGACTTTGTGCACGCCGCGATTGAGTCCTTAGCACATCCACGTCGATCTCTTTCTCTTTAGGCTTCGGTTCGCTCATCGCCAATAGCGCATCAAGATCTCCCATTAATACCGTGAGAGAATCTTTGCACTTTTGTACGGTGGCGCGATTTGAAGCAGAGAGAACGCGGCCCTCTTTCACGCGGGCCTCGTGGTTGCGCTGCATATTTTCGATAAACTTCTTCAACGCAGCGGGTGCCGCTTTATCGAAGGACTCAAAGGATTCGGATGCCGTGATCTCTTTGAGGTAAAACTCATCATCAGAACTGTTTAGAAATTCTTCAATCTGTGCTGTGACCAGCGGGATCATTGTCGGCGGGTATTCGTTAAAGGCTTCTGTCACTTTCGCCTTCCAGTCGATCACCACGCCGGTTGTGCCAGAGTCTTTTGCTGTCTCAGCAATCTTTCGGATTACACGGCGAAGGGCTGACTCAACCTCCCAAGTGGAAGGAGTCGTTTGGGCCATCTCTTCAGCAAGCATGCCCTTGGCTGCGTCAGACTTGATCGAAATGAGTGCGGTTTGATCATTCATTCCCACCAGCACCGGGCTCCACTCTTTCCAGTCGCCCTTGATCAATTCTCGAACACCTGACTCTTTATCCTTTTTGTCTTCGATTACTGAGTAGCCGATAGAGAATTCATCAACGATCCCGAACTTGATATCAGAGTAGGCTTCGCGCCCGCGTTGTGTATCAAGATTGAATTGGCCCTTAATGTAAGCGCCGCCTAATGTTTTGAGCGAAGCGGGTAACAAAGGATCGCCTGGAAGCAACTCCTTCGCTTCCAGTGTCTTCGCAATCGGCTGTTTCCAATCATGTGCCCACACGCCTTTAGGCAGCTTCTTCTCGATTGACTTAGCAAAAAAGCCCGGCATTACTTTCTCATTGCCGAGATCTACGTTTGAGAAGACGCTGACAATGGCCTCGATTACTCCAGCCTGATCGTTAGCTACCTTCATATCGGCGACTGAGTAAGATTTGCGCTCGATTTGCATTTGGTTCCAAGCAATGGAAAAGCCCGCGCTAATTCTCGTTAAGAGAACCAGGCGGGCGGTTTCGGTCAACTTACTGCCGAACTTGACTCGCGATCGATTTTACAAAATAGCTACACTCGTTCCTTCAATTGACGAAGCGATTTGCTCAACCCTTCCAACTGTCGCGCCATGCGATCAATTTCTCGGCGCGCATTCTGATTAACCCCCTGCTGCGGTTTCGGCAACGGTACTGTTTGAGAATTCAGGAGCGGCGACGGCTTATCAGGGGATTGTTGGCTCATTCCAGCGCGGAGTTTAGCACAAGTTGATTAACACAATGCAACGATTTATTACGCATTGAGCCATCGTGCGGCTAATTCGCGCATCTTTGCAGGACAATAAGCACGCGGATTCAGATTGCCGCAATACTCGCAAAGCATGAGGTTGTAGCTGATATTGAAGGCTTTCCCACTGAGAATTGAGAAGCCGTCACGCTCAGAATGTCGCCCTCGTCCACTTGCCTGCTGGCGTGTCATGTGGCAGGCGAGTAGAGACTCGTCAAGGTTATTAGCGCGGACCAGTTCAAGGAGCGCTGCTTCTTCATGCTTCGGGAGTGGTTGGAGTGCTTGGTTCACTGCTCAGTAAATCGACTTAATTTCATTCAGTGGTAATTTGTCATTGAAGACAATTTCGATGCCCCATAACGTAGAAGATGGGCTTGAGCGGGGTATCAAATCAAACTTTCGCTCGATCGCGCTTAGTGTTAAACGGCTCATCTCGAATCGCTTGGGAGTAAGCATCTGCTTGCGCCTAATATCCTGAAGCAAGGCAAATAGCTTCACTAAATCCGGGGAGCCATTATCGGAGTCGTCCGAAGTGTAAGTTACGTCCAGTTGATTACCCTCCAATCAAGACTATAAATATCCTCACCTGTTATTTGCGTGTAACTCGGGCCAAACCACGGACGAGGCGCAACAACTTGTTTATTAGGCGCATCGCTCAGCACTGCGGCGATTGCTCCATAGCTGCTATTGCCAATAATGAACCGCGAACAGGCTTTGAGCAACTTGAAATCTTCAAGATAGTCGCGACCCTCGCTATATTCGACATCACGGCCGAACATTCGCTTGCAATCTTCAATGTCGTCACTGAATACGAAATACGGACCGGCAACGTGTTTCATTGCTTCGTAGTAGTACGATGTGGGTATTCGCGGGTGGTAGCCTCCATTATAATCTCCGCGCCTGACATGAATACCGCAGTAATTACTGCGGGGATATTCACCAACCATGCGCAATTGCCATCTAACCTCGTCAATCGCGTGTTCAAAGAATTTCTCTGATTGCATGTGTCCGCTAAGACTGACGCTTTCAGTTAATACGACATCGCGATAGCCCCAATGAACGAAGTAATCAGGTAGCGATGGTCCACTGTAACGCGGCAGGGGATTAACGAAGTATTTCCCAACGTCAATGTCGCCACTGTAGCCGAGGCGTTGGTGATCGAAATTCTGCCATTCAGGAAATGCGTAGTCAGCATTATTCCTTCTGGCTGTCCCTATCGTTGATGCTATTTGATAGAGCTGGTTGGCCCATCGGCCATAATTTCCCAACGCAGAAAAGGTCACTATCACAAGAGTTCGCTCCGCACTGGATGCACTTCGCCTCCCCCTGGTCCAATTGTTCCCAGATGTGCGCGATACCAGTCGAAGGTTGAGCGGAGTCCGTCATAGAGAGAGATTTTAGCATGCCAGCCAAGAGCGTTGATGCGGGAACTGTCGAGCAGTTTGCGGGGCGGGCCATCGGGCTTGGTTGAGTCAAAGCGAATCTCACCACGATAGCCAACTACTTCTGCAATCATGTGCGCCAACTCGCAGATCGTTACTTCCTGCCCAGAACCGACATTAATTATCTCCGCATCGTTGTATTCAGCCATCAGCATGATAAGAGCGTCCGCGAGATCGTCAACGTGCATGAATTCTCGCAACGCCTTACCCGTTCCCCAGAGAGTAACGGCCGGCAATTCGGCTAAGGTTGCGCGGTACAACTTCGACATTAGTGATGGAATAACGTGCGCATCAACAGAATCGAAGTGATCCTTAGGCCCATAGAGGTTTGTGGGCATGGCACAGATGGCATTGAATCCATGCTGGCGACGATAGGCTTGGCAGAGTTTAATCCCGGCGATCTTAGCAATAGCGTAAGGCTCATTAGTTGGCTCCAGTGAGCCTGTAAGCAGAGCGGATTCTTTCATGGGCTGTGCTGCGTTACGCGGGTAGATGCAGGAGGAGCCGAGGAAGAGAAGTTTGTTCACGCTGTAGTAATACGCCGCGCTGATTACGTTGGTTTGGATTTCCAGGTTGTCCTGAATAAATACGGTAGGGTAAGTACTATTCGCGTGGATACCGCCCACTCTGGCAGCAACGAGATATATCTGATCGATCTTATTGTCAAAAAAGAATTCGTGGACGGCACTCTGACTCCTCAGGTCAAGCTGCTTACGAGTTCGTGCGCCTGCGTTAGGTATCCGTCGCAGCAACGCACTGCCGACGAGTCCGGTATGACCTGCGATGTAAGTTGTGCTAGCGATAGCGTTCGCGCTCCTTGCACTCGAAACTCAACCGATAGAACGCAAGAGCTAAGTGGTAAATACAGATCTTGGTCCAGAACTCCGCTTCCCTTGTGTAACCAAAGAACACATGACGCTCTACTGCCTTGGCGAAGACCGCCGCGTGGTACATGTGATATTTTGAGTCGGTCACGCTCTTTCCTTATCACAACTACCTACTTGCTGATTACCCTCCAGTGTCTTAATGCGTCTTTCAAGACGGGCTATCCAAAGCGTCAGTCCGGCCACGATGAAGAACAGCCATAAGATATAGAAGGCCATACCAAAATCATCCTTGCGATATCCAGCCCCGATTAAAGTACAACTCCCACTCGAGCAACGGATGCGGCCCACACTCGGGAAACAGATGTCCGTATTCCTGTCTACATAGAATGAGATTGCCAGTATGACAAATAACCAAATAGCCCCGCTCTAACGCAGCAACCGTCATAGTCCAATAGCCTACTCCACCATCTGAATTAACACGTTCGCTTGGTGGTTCGATAGATGAGTCGATTTCTACTATAACGATCTTTGGGCGGGCTTGCATTCCGCAGAAGATCTCGTAGTCGGAGCCATCGGTATCGATCGACAAAAGATCGCAATCATCATCGACGAAGGCGTTGACGTTGCGCCCATCTACGCGGGAGCATTGTATTCGCACCAATGGATTGTGCTTCCAGTTTGATTTGCACTGTTGATAGAGAGCGTAGTCGGCCTCGACAAATAGGCCAGTTACGACTGCGGTATCGCTCTCAATTACCATCGCTGTGTTGGAACAGAATCGACCATCGTGAGCACCGATCTCTACGCAGTGAAAGATGCTGATGCCGCGCCTCTGACATTCAGACAGTATTCCCTCTTCACCATTTTGTGAGTAGTGGTAATTCTTTGCGTATTTGTGTAAGAAGTTAAGCATAATGGGCGTGGTGTCCATAACCGCTAAGATCTTCCATGGGCCACTCGTGATTACGTTTGCGATGGTGAGAAAAGAGCACGGGATACTCGTCTCCCGCATACTCTGGTAACTTCTCATAAACAAACTCGGGCGATCCGCCTCTGTTGTAAACTGCGGGCCACCAATGCAATTTAATTCGTTCTCTATATGCCAATGTGGTTAGGATTGCTTGATCGTGTCGGTTCTCTCTGAACTCTGGATGGTTAGGTGCTCGGGATGGTGAATCATCTATCAGTCTTCCGCCTTCAAAGAGGCACCACTTCAACCATTCAGCAACAAACTGTCTTGAGTATTCAGAGACGCGAAAGAAGATTACTGAGGCTTGGCACTGCTTGCCGAAACGATCAAATGCGGCTATCGCCTGTTGGCGACTAAACCCGTTATTCCGATTATCTGTATCCATCTTCTCGATTCTGCTCTGCCATTGATCGCCCGTAAGCGGCCAAATCTCTTCAACAATATCTCGCTTACACCAGTGCGCATGTTCATAATTATTTCCGAATAGAAAGATGTTCTGATCCATTCGATCTATTATGTGATTCACATTGTTGATGAACTCGACTCCGACATCGGCGTAAACAACTACGTGATTTGGATTCGGCCCGTCAAACAACTGGCAGATGCGATCAAGGATAATGAACGGCTTCCACGCCCAGTACCCAACTCCGCGAGGTTTGTCAAATAGCTTTCCGTGCTCTCGGTAGATCTTCGTGTTGTGTAATTCATCTAAGCGCCAGTCGAAGACCGTATCTACGCCGTGCCGCCTTGCGCTCACCGTACACAACTCACGCGAGCGGCTCATGCTTTCATCTGAGAATGTAACGAGATGGGCTATCATCTGTAGTAACCAGCGATTGCCTTGTGCCACATATACATAGACCAAGCGAATAGCGAAGCACCGAGAAGGCTCATAATCCAACCGCCGCCAGCGATTCCTGTGAATACAGCGAACAGACCGAGCGGACCCGACAACACAACCGCCAAACATTCGATGAGGCTATCTTTCATCTCAACCTCGCCTCACTCGCCTCAAATATAGGCGTATTATGGGAACGGATTCTCCTTATATGGAATACCAGCCTCAGCAATCTTACGCTTCATCTCTGGCCATAAGTCATCGTCAGCGAATTGCATCTTTAGATTGGGCTGAGCTAGCCTGCCTTCGCGTTCAAGTATGGCTAATCGTATATCACGAGCTGCGCGATAATCCTCGTCATTCGCAAATTCCAGTTCTTTCAAGCCCATTTACTTTAACCTCTCTTCACTCATTTGAAAGATTTCCGTGTAATCATCAACCTCATTCCGATCCCATATTGAACTCTTGCGTGGCCTTTGCCATGCAACCATCGGTGCAACACAATAAGCATTCAACTCAGGCAATCGAGTACTAAGGTAATTATCCCACATTTGTGCATCGAACGATGGCTGACCTTCGAGGATTCGCCTCACACAACGCTTGTGGTACGCAATCGCGTGAGTAGTCCAAGCTGCGCGTATTCGCCATAGGTGCTCGCTGTGGCGTTCTGGAGATGGTTCACCATTGTTCCAGCAAACAAGGTTCGCGCCAAGGTAGAGGATGTCCCAATCTTCAGGGAGTTCGCCGATTGCGGCTGGTAGATGGCTGAGATTGCGAAATACTACATCATCTTCTAAATGCAATAGTCGATTATCTTCGCTAAATAGGAAGTCAAGCAGGATGTTTCGCTCGCTGTGGGAGAAGGACTGATGAGGACCGATCTCCTTGACGGCTTCGTACTTTTCAACAGTAAGCCCGACGCGTTGAAACTCTGCCCATGCCTTTACCCACTCGCTATAAACAGCGGTGAGGCAGACACGACGCTGAAAGAATGACCAGTCCACTAGTCGCTCTCCAGTTGTTTCGATAGTCCCCAAAGACAAAGCACCGCCAATACCAAGTTTACTAAGAGCTTGGCGGCTGCGCCCCACTTGTTTATGTGCTGATTCAAGCCACATGTTGCGAGGGCAATTGCTATAAGTGAGACGGATGCCATGATCGTGAATAGGATCGTCCCCAAAGTTAATATCAACTTCATAATCCCCTCACTTCATTACAGGCTAGACACTTTGTTCTCAGACTGATTCAGCCACCGCTCAACAGGTGGTCGCCACTGTGCGCCAAATTGCATAAGAACCCATGCAGTGACAAAACCGTATAGACCATATTCGCCAGTCAGCCAAGTGATAGCCCCGATGCCAGCAACGATATTTAGTCCGTTATTGAATCTTCTAAATAGTTTGCGCCACTCGCTCATATCCCTCTCCCTTCTCCACATACAGGACATTCAGCGGGGGTTAATGTATGTCCTGATGCCTTGCAGTCTGAACAAATAGTAGCGAAGCGCTGCCCTGCAAATCGACTCCCACAATGCTTACAGTAGGCGTTCTTTGGGCCAGAGTCCTCAACCTTGAATTCCCCGCTAATCTCAGTCTTAACAGCATCACTCGGCAAAGTAAGGATTAGTTCCCGCAGTTCATCGATCTTATTCTCGATACTTGACCCGCCCTCAATCAGCAATTGCCGCATGGCTTCGTTCTGAGTGCGCCCCGGCAAAGCCTGAATTGCTGCCCATACTTCATCATCTACGCGGATTGTGCGTGTGCGCGTCTCAGCCATGCACACAATGTAACACGAGGCGTATGCGGATGCAATACATTTGGAATTATTGGTTGATGTAGATCAGGAAGCAGCGGCACTGATCGCCGCCAAGACAGTCGGGGTTAGGGGTCGGCTGTAGATCGTCTTCATTGCTCGCAGTCTTTCCGTCTTCTGCCGCACAGTGAGGACATACCGAAGGGTCCAATAATGCACTGTACTCTATTTGATCCCAATCATCTTTTCGGCTTTCTGCTTCATCACTTCGCCCGATGTTGATTACCTTATTCGCCAGTCCTCTCGAAGCGCGATCAATGTACGTTACTGAGCCTCCGGTAATTTCATTTGTTACCGCGTTGATTAAACCTGCTCCTGTTTGACCTAAAAGAGCGTGGCGTGTAGCTGCATCAATAATGCGTGACTGAACATCGTTAGCAACGCGGCTAGTTGTTAGGTCTGTGAGAATGTCGAGATCGTCAAACTCATCATCGTCAATTATCGCTGCTTTCTTGCCGAGTTCAGCCGCGACCAACATTCGGCCCTGATGATGAACCGTCATTAGCTGTTCTTTGAGCGTGGCCGCTGTCTCATTAGGCGTTTGCAGCACTAAGGTATGGTACGAGGCGGGTTTGAGCTTTTGAATGCGTTTGAGGCCGTCTGTAATCAATTCCTCACGCAGACTCAACAGGATCTTACCAATGGACTCCTTTGCTGATTCTTGAGCACCGTGGATTCCTTTGACGGCGATCTTTTCGTGCTCTTTAGGCTCGCGTGAGAGCGTTAATCCATCCCACTCGATTGATTTCTTTTCGAGATGATTCAAGCCTAGATGTGTATAGAACGCCGTGGCCTTAGCTTCTCCGTGCGTGTCAATGGCGTGCTGCCAAAAGGAAGCGTGACGCGCAGCCATAAGCGCTTGCAATCTCAGATCAAAGATTTTGCGCTGGAGGGTCATCTGCCACAGTTTTCACAACCGAGAGATTGCCCGCAATTGTAGCAATTGCCGTTGTCGTGTAACTCACGCTCAAAGTAGTAAACTTGGTTGACCAAAGCTATTAGCCGCCAACGTTGCGCGGCCTGCTTATTAAGCCACGCAGTAAGTTTTTCCGACATCTGTTCATCGTTGACAATATACAGGTATTCTACGATGTTGTACTCTATCCGCCGTGCGGGTAAGCTTATTCCCGACGCTATCCAGTTTGTACTCACCGTTGTACCTCAAACCCTTTCATCTGCGCCTCCAGTTCTTCAAACCAGTGTTCCAGTTCTGCAAATTTAGCTAACGATGCGGGATCAATAGGCGGCTTATCTGTTGGTGCGGGCTCCGGCGCCTTGGTAGCCATCTCTATCAGCCGCTCAGGACTCATTGGAGTAGAGAGCCCCGGCACCATCCGAATATCGCCTAATGGAGCCCCGACAGGCTTCTTGCCGACCGCGGTTAGATACTGATCCAAGGTGGACCCGCCTGACTTGAATATCTCGGATTCGCGTTTAACCTTGGCATCTTCGTCCTCTTGGAGCACTCTAACTTTTGTTGTATCAAACTCGAATTCAGAGTTCTTCGCGTCTTGAAAGTCAGGCTTAAGCTGCCAGTTAAACTCTTCTGCCCATACGTTCTGAATCGGAATGATTACTTCCTCGTATCCCTGCTGCCGTGCTTGCTCGGATGAGGCGTAGCTAGTGCCGTTCTGAACACCTACCATCAATTGCAATGCGGCTGGCGAGATATTGCACACCGCGCAGACTCGAGCTTCGATAATCAGCCGCAGTTCAGAGACATTCAACTCAGTCGGATTGAAGCCAAACTTCTCTACCTTCACAGGTGCTGTAAGGATGACAGGCTCACCTGCTCGACGCCCGGTTGTCTTCGCCATCCAGGACTCTTTCATGTGCGCAGCTTCAGCATCATCAATCGTGTCGCCTTCCAGCGCCGGCGAAATCACAGGCACTTGAATACCCATATTAGCGAAGATTGACGCCGTGAATAGCGCCATTTTGTCATCAGCGCAGAGTTCCTTGTAAAGAGCTTCAAATGGTCCGATGCCGAGGCGAGGATTACTAAGATCTACGTGTCGTTTGAGGTGCACAATGTCTCGAGCCGGATAGAGAACGGGCGCTTTACCTGGTGGCGTGTACTGATAGTGGGAGAGAAACGGATCAAGGTTGGCTTCATTTGGCACTACCGGCGATCCCCCGTCTCCAGGCCAGCGCGGTTTTACAAGGAAGTGTGGGAGATACCATAACTGCTCCACACCTGTAAGACTGCGAGTCTTGTAGAAGTAGACGTTCCCATTCAGCCACCACGACACAGAACACGCACCTGCATAGTTAGCCCAAATGTGATGCGGATTAGGACGTCGGATGAGTTGTGCGAGCGGATGGTTGAAGTCGCGCTTTTCATCGCTCTCAGTGCGCGTCACAACGCAGGGCTTAGCTTCGGGAATGCGTGTAGCAGTGAAGTTTACGATCGCCATCGCAAGCGAGTTGAGATCGAGATCGCCCACTTCGGCCTTATGATCAACACGTTCTGGTCGTCTACCCCAATAGCTACGATAAGTTGGGTATGTAGGAGAGTAGTTGTACTGACCTAGATCGGGAGCGGGGAGTGGTTTGGCTTTGCTTTCATGCTGAATTCCAGCTACCCCTAGTGTTGTAAACTCTGATTTATCACTACGAAAGGCATTAACTGCATCAAGGAACCGATCAGCCATGCGGCGCTCTTTGATCATCGCGCCAACAGGAGAGTTGCGCGCTTCGATCTCTTCGCCAAGAATTGCTTCTTGTAATGGTTCGGATTCAGCCATCAGTGCATCTTTATCATTCGTCGCCCTGCAAGTTTAGAGAACGCTCCACTCGCAGCATCAACTTGATCGTCGTTTGAACCGTGCGGGAAGGCTGTTAGCTCATTACGAAATGCGACATTCCACGGTCCTTTAACGATTCTAACATTCTTTGCCTCGCACTGACTCGCAAAAGGATCGGCGCGAGTTGTTTTGTCGGTCCTAGCCATCTCCGTCTGCACCTTGAACCCTGCCAGAAGCTTCACGATGTTATCGATTACCTCGACGGCTAAGCCGGGCACTTTCTCAATCCATGTAGGTATCACCCCATAACTGTTGCGATCAGTCTCGGCTGTATCTTTCATCTGTTGATTCCGGTCATTTGGCGACCACTGCCCGCGCTGAACGTCCTCGATGTAGAAAATGCCTTGATGTTCAGCCATTAAACACCCTACAGAGTAATCGGCTTTGGTGCTGTCGCTACCGCCAAGATCCCAATATCTAACCCGTTTAGCCTCAACTGGTGCTGCGCTAACCTCATGCGCGAGGTCAGCGAGTTTGAACATGTTCCCCTCGCGTGCTGTTGGCCTCTGTCGGTAAAGCGCGTTCCAAAAGTACGTGCCGATGCGCTTGGCGATCTTCTGTAATCTCTTCAGAGAATAACGCTCCGGACACAAGGGCTCTCCAACCTCGCGATCATCAGGCTCAATCGTACACGTGGGCGGAAACTCGGGCGGCTCGCCGGCGACGGGCGGCGGCGTAGGTTCTTCCTTAATTGCCTCGAATTTAACGATGTGCCACCGCTCTGGCTCCTCTTCATATTCTTGCTGTAATAGCCAACCGCACAAGTCGCTTTCATTCCAGCGTGTCATCATTATCACAATGGCGCCGCCAGGTTCTTCGCGCGTATAAAAGGTTGAGGCGTACCAAGCTTGATGGCTCTTCTGAACGGTTTCTGATGCCGCCTCTTCTGCGTTCTTAATCGGATCGTCAATAATGCCCAGATGAAAGCCCTTGCCGGTTATCGGACCACCTACGCCAGCCGCCCACAGTCCGCCGCCCTGGTCGGTTTCCCAATGCTTTACGGCTGCGGCATCGTCTTTGACTTGGCCTCCGTTTGCCATGAAGTTGTCTCGGGATGAGCGAGAGAGCGTATAGGCGAGCTCTGCGGCGTACGAATTGATGCCAACAAAGCGATTAGGAAAGCATTTAAGGTAATACGCAGAGAATAGGCGAGAGAGTTCTTCCGACTTTCCGTGTCGAGGTGGCGCAAAGATCATTACCCGCGTCAACTCGCCTAACGCCACGCGGATTAGAACTTGTGCGATTTTTACGCAGTGCGGGTACCACTTAAAGCGCGGGTTAGCGATCTGGACAAAAGCCTGGAAGTGCGCAAGGGACGGCTTAACACTGGCCGCTTTAGTTGACTGCTGCGCTCTCTGCTGCCGAATCTCCTGTAGCCGATCCTCTATCGGCCATAGGTGTCTCATCCTGAGCGAAGGAGGCAGCAAGTTTTCCGAGGTCGAGTTTGACTCCATCAGTTTCACTTTGGGCGAACTTCAACCAGTCCAGCAGGTCTTTTTCAGTTTCAATTTTACTTCCCTCTAGTTTTTGGCGTATGACTCGCTTAGTAATCCGTAGACGCTCTGCCCTTGAAGCCGCTTCGGTCATTAATGATAACCGATCAACTTCTCCAGCAAAATCAACGTGCTGCAACCAGTTAACGATAGTCCGTCTTGAGCATCCTACCTCAGAGGCTATCTCTTCCTGTGTCTTACCGGCAGCTAATCCGATAGCGGCCTGAGAGCGCTGCTCATCCCACTCGAATTGGGCAATTTTAGGGAAACGGACTGACGGCTTTTCTTCGCTCACTGCCCCGACTCCCGTCCCGTAGAATGTTTCACGTGGAACGTAGATGTATCTAGAATTGATAAGTCTGATTTAGGGCGTTGAATAATAGCTGCGCTCATCTTTACTGAGTTGCTTTCCAAGCGTTTAGCCAGCGTTCACAAGCTTCTCGATGCGTGAAGGACAGCCTTATGCAGTGAGCTACGAATAATCGGGCCTTTTCTTTGCGCCCCAAGATCGACAAGAAGACTGCTACGCCGAGTTGCCGCGCGATTCTCCTTGCAATTTCTTCATCGCTTAATGTTTGGCTCATCTCACATTCACCATTACAGGTTTAGAACTTCACAAACTCTACATAGTTTCCCTTAGGCTGGTTTGCCGGACGTGGCACTAATCGATTTGGTCTGTAACCTTCTCCTGCCTGTTGCTGCCAAAGTGTTACTTGTTCATTCAGCCCAGTTGGATAACGAAGAACGCGCACAGGTGCAGGAGCAGGGATGGGCGTAGGTGGTGGTACTGGTGTAGGCGTGGGAGTTGGCGTTGGGGTAGGAGTTGGGCTTGGCGTTGTTCCCGGCTCCGTCTGCGTTAGACGCTCCCATGCGCTCGTTCCCCATTTGTACCAAAAGTTATCCATCCCCAACACATAAACCACTTGTGCTGAGTACTTATAAATCGTTCCTTCTCCACCACCTGCCTGTACGCCATTTCGCAGCGTCTTATTTGCAACCAGCGTCCACTTTGCTCCAGTAGAATCAACAATCGTTGTTGCCTTCGTATCATCGGGGCTCGGGGGAAGTGGAGATGGCGACGGGGCTGGCGTAGGCGCGGGAGGCTGAACGACAGATCCACCTATCCACGCAAGCGACGCAGGCACGCGACGGATATGCTGATTGTAGTTCTTTGGCGTGTCGTCAAGCATTGCACGTACGCCATCAGTACCAACGTAAGCAGAGTCGTACATCTCCTCCCACGCAGCTTTGAAGAACGGATCGCCAGAAATCTTGTAGGCATAAGCGTATGCAGGAATAATCGTTGAACTCGCCTGTCGCGTACTCGGCAACCACCACGCTTCAAGCGCGGTCCACGGAAAGGCAATATCACCCTTCTCATAGCGGGTTGGGTTTTTTGATGTGCCGCCGTGATAGAAATAGTGCCAGCCGCGAATGCGCTTGCCTGATACCTGCTCGATCTGATCTTTGATGTATGGTCCATCGTTGTACAAGTGACGACAGCCATTGAGGATCTGATTCTTGACGCTCTCTTTGACTGTTGAGTTTGTGGTGAGTTGATGGACATCGCCGAGCGCGGGGAGGAGTAGTCCCACCATAAACGGCTGCATCACGCCAACTAACGACCCACCATCATCACTAACCCAGTCATCATTCCATACCCAGGCTCCGTCAGATCGTTGTGTGCGCCCAAAGTATTGCACCGCGGCCGCTTCCACATCAGCAAGATACTGCGCTCGCAGTTCGGCGCCATTTGTAACTGTTCCGGTTATAGATGGAAAAGAGTCAGGTAGCACCTTCGCTAACCACGTTTTGTAGTGCAGCATGAATGCGCCTTCGCGCAGATCGTAAAGTGGTTCGGTTATGCGCCGCTTGATGTAGATGTAGAAGAAATACTGAACGTAGGAATTGATCCAATCCCACATCTCCGGCCGGCCATCAAGCGCGCGCAGAATAAGTCCAGCAATTCCTGCGTGACGAGGGGGCGGACTGGCTTCATCGGGCCACTTGCGGACCTTCCCTTCTCCGATCCATGACTGTTGCTGCCACCATGAATCAGCGCATTTACGAAATAGGGTTAGAAAAGCAAGATCTCCCGAGCGCAGATATGCGATGTATTCACTGAGAGGCAGGTCGTAGTAGTTCAGCAGCACGAAGCTATTGGCACCGATCTCATCCGTAGGCGGCGTAATCGGACAGGCTTCTCCGTGTTGCTTAGCTTTGGCAATCTGCGTCTGGTCAAAGTAAGTATTGCCGATAGGGGTTTGCGGGCCAGTGATGAGCTCAATCTGCTCTTGTAAGGTCATGGGAGCGGATTGTATTACTTTGTCTCAGTTCTGTCTAAGGTTTGTTGCGGTATCTTCTGGGGGTGTTATATCTTTAGGGTGCTCATCCCCTTCACTAAAGCTGATATTATGCTCCGCCAGAATTCGCATCGCACGTTTCAGGTGATAATCTTTCAACCCGTAGCGAATTCTCAACTGTGTGTTTGCGTCGCGTGAGTCAATCAGCTCGCCATCCAGTTCTTCAGCCTTACAACGCCAGTGGTTAATCTTGCCATGTAGCTGTTCCTCTTTCAGTAGCCAGTCCTCGCGGCGCTGCTCCGCCTTGGCAATGACCGCCTGAATCTCGCGAAAGGTTTCCAAGGTTAGGCCACCGAATGATACATCGGCCGAGGTGTGGATCCCGCGTGTCTCTGCGTCAATCTTGCGGACCTCGGCAGGTTCGCGCTTCTGCTTAAATTGTAAGGTCTTTATAGTTGTAACAACTGCAAGGATTGCTGTTACTACGTTTGAGAGTAGGAGCCAAACGTGAGGCAGTGTGGGGGATTCTTGCTGCATCGGGAATCATTAGTCCAGTGCCCTATTTAGTTGCTTAAGCGCCTCGGTTAGCGTCTGCTCTCTTCGTTCATCTTCCTTGCGATCTTTGACTACCAAACTGAAAGTTGGCTGCTTGCGATGCTGGCGCGGGTTCTTCTGTCTCGGAAAAACCAGCGAACTGTATTGCGCCGACTCAGGCGGGAAGCGGCGATCCAAGGGCACGTCTTTGTAGCCATGCCACGGACTAATACAAGCAATGTCGGCTTGGTCCTCCGACGAGAAGAATCCGCCGTTCTCAAACCATATTAGCTTCTGCTTCTTTCCGTCAACCTCAACGCCTTTTGGACATGGAATCTTCATCACGTTCCATGAGAAGTGAATGAATGGACGGAAGACGCACTTGAAAAACAGCTTGCGATACCACGGCGTTGAAGGGTCAAGATCCCACTTCCAGTGAGCCACCATCCAGATTCTGTCCAGAGATTCAGCGACTCGTTCTGGAAGCATTCGCTAACCTCCTCCTTGCCCCGGCCCTTTGCCTGGATTATCAATGTCACCTTGCGGCTTTGGCTTTGGTGCTGGTTTGGGCTCTGGTTGCGGTTGAGGTGGTCGCTGTGGCTTGTCTTTATCAGGTTTATTTGCACTCATACTCGACTCCGTTATCCTTTTCAAGTAATCGAACAGTGAGTGAGATAGCACTGTAAGGTTCCAAAACTGTCACGTCTGATGCTCCTTGGGGGCTGCGTCTCATCTTGCGCGAATGGCGAACGCAATTGCTATCACTACTGAGCCGATGGTTATCAACGACACCAGTAATCCTACTCCTATAATCGCATAGGTCACAGTGTTCTTTGCTCCAGCCCCCTTACCAGCGCCTTCATAACTGGACTTCTCCAGCGCTGAGATACGTTCAGTCAAACCCGTCACGGTATTGGCTAACTGTGTGGCGAGCGCGGTTGCGGTGCTGCTTACAGATGCGCGAATGGTTTCCGCTGCGGCTGTTGTTGTTGCAGCTAGTGTCTGCACGGCGGCAAGTTGTTGTTCTGCCGTCCTTCCTACCGCCAACACGTCCACCTGACGTATCGCGTCGATGCGTCTTGATTCCGAGTCTCGAAGTTCTTTCGCGTGTTCCGCTCGGATAACCATACGCTGCTCAACTCCGCTCAACTTCTCTGCCAGAACTCGGATCTCTGCATCAATTCGTCGGTCATTCAGTTGTCGAAGATCATCCTGCCTTTTGTTGGCAGCCTCGGTCAGAGCGATGACGTTCTCAGTCGGATCGATAACCTGATTCCCCTGAGCGTCTACGCCAATCCCCTGTCTGTTCTGTCCAGCCAAGCACGGAATCTCCTTCTATAAGATCTTCCCGTTCACCAGCCCTGTTACCTTCTCATTCGTATCTGTCACAGTCTGTTCTGTCTGTCGGTGTTCCAGATGGCTCCAGAGACGGCTAAGCACCACGACGAGGATAGTGGTTGCGTTGCTGATAATGGCGACGATGACTGCTTCGGTGAATTTCATTTAGGTGTCAGGTTCTGGGTAAGTAATCACAGCGTCTCGGAGCCCTTCACGAAGTTTTCATCGTTGTCTCCCCAACAGACTATCCCTGCAAAATAACTCCGAGACGCTGCTACTTGATGTCGCCTCCCCGTGGCAGCCCCTCCAGCAGCACGGGCTGACCAACTCGCGCTGCATCTGTCCCGAAGAGGCGGCAACTCGTTAGGTAGTGGGCTCTGTCGCGGGCGGCTCTTCCGTCAGTCCGCCAAAAGCGATCTTTACATCACTGACCGCTGCGGGGTCGCCTGTGGTAACAGTGAAGTCAGCCGCGCCACTGCCAAGGATTTCGCCCTTTGCATTAGTAACCGACGCGGTAAGCGACGCAACCCCTGAATGGCCGAAACTGGCAACTCCCGAACCCGTTGCTCGATCGAACGATACGGCAACAACTGAATCGTCGCTGGATTTGACATCAACGCTCAGTCCGCTGGTGTTGGGCAGCGGCTCGCCCTCAGCGTCCGTCACGCCGCCGATGGAAATCGAAAATGGTTCGTCCTGATGATCGTTTGCTACTTTGAACACGAATGTTACCTCCAAAGGTTTAGGCTGCGGTGGCGGCAGCGTTAGTCCCTTTGCAATCGCTTCGGCCACCAGAGCGAAGCCTGCCATAATTGAATCGTTCTGAATCGATAGCCACTTGGATAAATCCGCAAACCCTTCTTCCAGTGTCCGCTGAATTGACTTGTCCTTATCGACTGGTCCAAGGCGCTCGCGAATGATTTGCAGTTCGCCGTGCATGCCGCCAAGTCGTTGCATGAAGGCTGCGTCAAATGTCACTAATTCTCTATCGCTCATTACTTCACCTGATCGCGATGCACTGTCTTGGATCAATATCCCCCGGCCTGCCCCACGGACAGCCGGTCAGTTGGTAGAAGATCTCGGTGCGCACTGATGGTTGCTCGATGGAACCGCTCAGCCAGTGAGCAAATACATCACTGGGGATCGTTAACTCTCTGCCGTTATTGCCAAGTACTTGAAGTGCTTGAACCAGTGGCGGGATGTCGGCAGTGCGGCGGATGAATTCGATGGCGGACTCGCTGAGTCGCACGATGATCTCTGCTCGGTTGTACGCCGACCACTCATCATCCGGCACATCCAGCAGTTTCTCTTTGTTGGGACAGGAGAGCGTAACCATCAGCTTCGTGTCTGCTGAGCCATTGAATCGCAAGGTTGGGTGCTGTTCTCGCCACTGAGCTACAGGCGTAACTTGAACTACAGTGCAGGGCGGGAGGTTGGGTTGCTGCAAGGTGAGCAGGGTTAGTAGCAGGATGAGCATTAAGTCGATCCTCCTTACAGTTTAGCCGCTTCGAACGCTGCGCTCACGGCCGACGGATTAGCCAGTCGTTCAATCGTGCTGATAGCTGTATTCGCTGCCGGGGATGCCGCACGAGCACGTGAGACTACTTCTGGCTGCGCTGTTCCCTGTTGCTGGAGCAACACCGCAATCAGCCGCACGCTGGACGAGACGATTGCCAAAGCCACCTTCACCTGCGAACTAAGATTGATACCAATAGCCGCCATCAGCGTTGAGATATTGCCCACCAGCGTATTGAAGAACGTCGTCGCATTGGTGAAGTCGCCGCGGCGATAAGCGGAGTCAAACTCACCTGCGACACTGATAATCCTGGCAATGAACTGGGCTTGCGCCGGCAGCAATCCAGCAATTTCATTGAGAAACGCGCTGATGGTCTGCACGTAGATAGTAACTTTTTCGGCTCCGCACTTGTACGCAGATGTTGTAAGAGTGAGAGCAGCCAGCCCTATTGCACCGCGCTTGGCAAATGTTCTTCGATTCATTTAGGAGAATCTCCATTCGTTAAATTCTCAAGGAAAGTGCAAGGGCGACTGAGGCCCGCTGGTCACTTGTCCGCTGTGTTTACCTAGGCCACAACCTTCAAAGTGTGCGGGCACGAATCGCAAGCGACTCTCTCAGACGCGGGCGCGAGTTACTTTAAGGCTCAGGGCACATATTTCGTCCACGCAGGCCCATAATAGCACTAGCACGCTACTTGCAGGAAAGAATTATCAGGACGATGCCGCCGAACGCTTCTCTTCCAGCCTTTTCAGTTTACGTGCACGCCTCTTAATCCGTAGGCGCATGCGCCCGCGACTGCCGTTTGCACTCTTGGTTTTTTCTGGCTTCGCCAGGTATCGGCGGATGTCCGCCGTAATGGTAAATTCTTCGAGACATTAGTAACTCGCTTTCTGAAAGGACTCTGCAACCTTATTCGCTACTGCTGATAGTTCTGATCCAGCAAGATGAAATACTAAAGCTGCAATTAGAACCGCTAAGGCAAACATGAGAATAGATTCAAGAAAGTTATTTGATGTAGTTGTCATCATTGTCTCCCTGGTTCGGATTGTCCCTCGCCATACTTCTTGTAAGCCACGCACGCAGTAGCCAAATATCACTCCGCCCACAAATATTGCAAGTAGGGCCATCCCCGCCATTTCATTCACCTCCGTCTGGTTGCTGCGTCGTGATTGCAGGCTCTGATGCTAACCACGCCTCTTCAATTAACTGCTTATCACCCTGACACTGGAGACAGCCCGTGGCTTTCCACTGCGCCTGAAACTGACAGGGACAAAGTTCAACACGAAGGTAAAGGCGACGCAGTGCTTGAGCAACAGGGTCAACGCGGTCCCCCTCATATTTGTTGAAGTTCACCATTAGACGCTCAGTCTCAGGTTTCATTCATCTCTCCCTTGTCGCGCTATTCATCGGTGTCAACCCACGTATCGAGCGGGCAATGCCGACCAGTCTTTGCGGGTTCGCCGTCACGAAGCTGTGGGCACTGGTCCCACTGGCACTCTCCGTCAGAGCGCGCAGCCCTGCATCGTTCCCGGTCCTCGTAGCGTTCCTTGCTCAACGCCTCCAACTTCCTCACCACTTGATCTCTATCTACATACGCCACTCCAGCAAAGGGAATAATGGAAGCGTTATTTACTATGTCGATGCAGGATTGGATGGTGGTAGAGCGCGTCTCAGTGAGATCAGCGCTATGTTTCGTAATCTGTTTCTGAAAGTTCTTCGCCAGCCCCTTCTCAAGCGCGTAACCAACCCGCAACGTAGATAACTCCCGCTCGAATCTCTGCAATCGCGCGACCTCAGTTCGTAGCCGCTCTACTTCTCCAGCCTCAGCAAGCACAGCGCAGTGCTTAGAGATGATCGCAGTGACAATCTCCTTGAATGCCTGCATAGTGTTGTCATCAGGGGTCAATTCGTTATCAAGCGTTTCCTCGCACAGGTTAAACACGAACGACGCTATTTCATCCGTCGCCGCTTCTACCCCTGCCTGCGTGGGCTCAGTGGGTGGGAAGTGTGCCAAGGTGTCAGTAATGATGCTTCGCAGGTCTGCCGCTCCGCACTTCATTCTGATTCTCTCGCCTGCGGGAGTCTCAACGATGGACTGCAAGATTGCATCAATGTGGGCTGCCCCTTCACCGGGAGCGATGGTGCTCGGCTGGCGATCTGAAAGACTGTTCTCGTTAATCGCTTTAATCAATTGGTCCAGATGTTCATCGTGCTCAACGTCAGGATGCTCGCTCAGCCATTTATCTAGTAAATCGATCGCACGTTGGTTCCCGTGCGTAAACGTGTAATAACCAAACGCGCCAAGGTTCTCGATTGAGCCAATGACGCACGGTCCGCAGAGAAGATTTTCATCGCCGTGGATCTTGGACCACAGTTCATCCGATACCATCACGTCCACCTTGTAGCGCGTGCCGCAACGTTGACATTTACAGCCATCAGCACGCAGATCGTGTGCGGCCACACCCGCGATTATTGGAGCGGGAGCGGGATCTAACAACTCCTTATCGTGGCAACGACATTCACACCATCCATCAGGACCAGTTGGCACAAACGACGGATCACAGTGAATACACCTACCCGGCGGAGTTTCTCCTGTTGCTGTTATGCCGACGTTGAATGCGATGCACGGTTCGCCCTGACAATCGCAGCAGTAAGAAGGAGCATCGACCCGCGTGTGCCAGTGATGCCCATCGCGCCACCCTTCGGCTGCTGCTGCGGGTGGAGCATATGCGTGTGCGTCTCTGAATCCGCTGTCAGCATCGTGGATGGGATGCGTGGATAATTTATCGCACTCTGCGCAGGGCGCTCCCTTGAGCCGTTGCTCCCCTTTGACCCCTACCACGAACGGGGCGGCGTGGAGTTGTCGTCCTTCGGTGACGTAGTTTCTTGTTAGGTTGTAGTTGTGTTTCTGTTCGACTGCGGCGAATAGATCAAAGCCGTGAAGTTCAGCGTTGTAGAAGAGGCCAATCAGCACATCGGCCAACTCAATCGGTACGCCTTGAGGTTTGCCGTTCGCGTCAACGGTTATTCGGAAGTCTCCGTTACGCCTAAATGCGCGGAATGCTTCAGAGAGTTCCTCGTGCAAGTGCGCTACCTCTTCAGCGAACGTATTCTTAAGTTCCGGGTCCCAATTCGCGGTTCGGCACTCTTCAAACAATCGCCGCTGAAACGATTGCTCTCCAACGCCTGCGCCAGTGGTTGCAGACACGAACGTTTGTCCACAGTCTTTGCAGTAAGGAGCATCAATGCGGTGTTTGCCCGTGACTGAAACGTCGCACCGCTCACTCACCACGGGTGGCTGGTGGACCAGAGAGGCGGGTTGATGAAGTAAGACCTGACGAACTCGAACGCACTCGTTTTCCATGCACGCGGCACTTGAAGCGCGATGGTTTTGCTGATCGTGCCAATAACCAAAGAAGAAGGCTAGCTCTCGTTGACAATCGTGATAGGTAGAGGGGTGGACCAGATCCTTCTCAACGTGACAGGTAATTTGGCTCGCTATCTGTCTTACTGCTGCCTTAAATTGTGGCGGGGTAAATAGCTCGCTCCAAGGACTCAGCGCAAACTCGGCCCGTTCTTCTCTGGTCCAAGGTAAAGTGAACGGTTTACGCTCCACTGGGGCTGCTGGTTGATTGTCGTCAGTCATGGCTCGCTACTCCTTCACCATTGCTGTGAATTCCGGCACCGCCTCACGCTGAACCAGATAGCGGCCTATCAACTGATCGTTAGGATCATACATTGCGAACGTGAGTGGCCACTCCGCTTCCCATCCATCGTGGTTGCTGTGATAGTCCTCCGCCGCAAACTCCGCTGCCCAGCGACCGGCACCGCCTTCTGTTGACGGTTTGAAGCCGGGGAGATCGTAGCGTTCGTCCGCGTCGTGGTCCTCGACGCTGTACCGGAAGTAAACCCGCTTCACTGGTTGATTGTCGTTACTCATCGTAAACTCCAAGTGATTTAGCGCAAGCGTACCAGCCTTCGCGAGCGGCGCGTTTGATAGACCAATGCTTGTCGCCATTCTTGGCCCACCACTGCTCAAATAGGTCTGGTGCTTTGGCCTGACTGTTCCATGTTCGGTTTGGTCCTTTTGCGACTTCTGCCACTGAGACGGGCTGTAATCGATCAAGATCAATGCCTTGGCGACGTGCTGCCAGTTCATTACCTTTTACACATGAAATCTTGTGTCCCCGGCTCAGCCCGCATTCAGAACAGCCCGCTGGTTGATTGTTGCTCATTTCGTTTCTCCAAGTGCTGCGCACTTGCTATAATTCAACATCGTGATTAAGTCCCTCCGCTATCGGATTTACCCAACAAAACAACAGACCGCCAAATTGAATTTTCAACTTGTTCTGTGTTGCGAACTTTACAACGCGTATCCAGCGGCGCACTTGTTCGGACATGGCTCTTTGATTAACACTGGTCCAACTTTGCCGCTAACACGCCGCTCTTCTTGGCACATCTCACAGGTGCGCGTCTGCGGCTCCAGTTCCCGCCTCTCTGTTGCTGCTGTATCAGTAGTCATTGGTATCCTCTTCGTCTGGCTGCTGAGTTGGTGGAAAGTAAGTTGTGATGTCTCTACCACAATCACACCGACTGCGAATTATGATCAACTTATCGTCGGCTGTATCAGGTTTAGATTGAGTGGTCATCGTTGATTCTCCGCTCGCTGGTCTAACATTGCACTGGCAAGGTCATAGGCTTTGGCCGCAGCCCACCGGGGATTTGTTTCTCCAGCGTCTTTGCCTAACATGACGCCCGCCAGCGCAAATGCGGCAAATAGATCGCGCAACGACACACTCAAGTGGACCTCTATCGATTCCGACTTCTGTATAAACTGGTCAACCGGAGAATCGATCGTTCCTGTTATCCCTACTCCGTCAGCCATTAGAAACCTCCAGTTACTTATCCTTTAGGACGATCTTTATGCTTGGGTATTGGCTTACGACTGGCTCGCCATTTCTCAAGAGCCTTTTCGCCTGTCTCTACAAATTTAACCCTGCGCGGTCGATCCCAATAGGGGGAATTACATTTCTTATTCGCACACGTCTTTGGTTTCTCTGGTGACTTAGGCCACCATTCATAGCCACAGCGAAGGCAGATAAGTTGTTTAAGTGCCGAGCTCATTGCAACCCTCCCCACTGTTCAGCCATTGCTTCGGCAATGCCATTCAATGTCCGCGATCTATTCTTCCATCTGTCCGGCGAAGGCGGCTCGTGATGCACTCGCGGTCTACGACCCTCAACTATGTTTGTCGGTTGCAAGGGTGACAGATTCTTCAACCATAGACAGGTTGCTTTGACTTCGCCGTGCCCGAATTGCCAAGGCTGGATAATCTGATCAGGCTTGCGCCACCTCGTTGACATAATTCCAACCGGGTTTTCAATAGCGATCCGCTCGATAGGCGCATTTGCCAGTGTCATGAAGAAACTGACCGCCTCAGACTGCTCTCGCTGCTTCTCCTTAAACCAGCGGGCGCCTGGAACCGCAAGATGCGTACACGGCGGAAACGCAATCATTAAATCGAATGGGTTCACGTCTAAAGTGGTTAAGAACTCGAGGAGATCTCCTTGATGGTGTACGGCTAGAGATAACTGGCTCAAAGGCTCATCGGGACGACTGCTCTCGCAGGGAAGCAGATCTACAGACCATGCCTCATGTCCACGTGCAGCAAACGCATCACGTACGATTCCCGAGAACTCACATGCCACAAGGACTCTCACGCCAGCGCCCTCAAGATCTCCGCATTTCTGTAAACGCCTCGTCTATTTGCGCCCAACTCCACTCTGAAAAGTCCGGTAGGCAGTAGTCGTACAGGTGATCAGCAACCCATCGGGCTTCTTCTTTTGACATCCCGAGCTGGTTTAGGCATCGTTCGATTATTTGTTGGTTTGTCATAGTGAGGACAAGATAACATAACTATATAGACTTGTCTATAGCTCTGTGAGAATTCTTTTAGGTGAGGCAGAAAGGGGCTGAACCGCTTGGCTGGTTATTTCCTCGCGCACTGCCTTATAGCGATTCGCCACAGCAGCACGGTCTGGATGGGTTATTGCGTATCAGTTCGCCCCTTCCCTGCTGGTTATGGTTTTACAGGTTAACATTACGGGCAGGCTGTTCCTTTATCTTCTGCTCATGATGCAGATGTCCGTGCCTAAAAACGGCACTTGTTCAATGTCTGGTAGTACCAAGCGTGAAGAAATCCAAGTTCTAGAAACGCGGCGTCCGTGCGCCACATTTGCCAAGCCCAAAGAGCCCTTCCGGTTCTCCCGTTTCCGTCCAAAAATGGATGCAGGGTTTCATATTGAATATGAAAGTCCAACGGGTCTGCCACTTTAATACTTTCGAGAAGTCTCTTTAACCGCGCCTGGATGTGTGGCCCGCCTTTTGGCGGAACATGTGCTCCGACGCGTACATTCATTGATTCTTTCTCACGCAAGATGCCTTCCCCGTTCGTCAACACAAGCGCCAGCGTGCTAAGGGTTTCGACGCTTGGCGCTTCGCTTTCCACAAAAACTTTAGTGGCTACTATCTCGGTTTGCAGCGGCGGACGGAGTATGCCTTCAATGCGATTAGATTCAATCACAAAGCGTTCGTAATTTATCTCTCCCACGGTGCTTTAGCCTCCCGCTTTTGCGACTCAAATAATGCTCCCGCACTTAATCCCATTCTGATTTTTCTACCTGCCTCAGCTATCAGAAGTGCATCTGCGATCTTGTGTGTGACTTGAACTGTCGGAAATAGTTGTTGAGCCTTGGCCTTTGAGATGTTCTTGTTTCCCCGTGTCATGCAGCCCAGAAGTTTCTGCCATGCTTGCGGGCGAATGTCTTCAATCGGAATGCCGATAGAGATAAGACAGCCACGTAGAAAGCCGTAGCCTTGCATGAACTTGGCCGTACTGACTATTCCCGCATTAACCTCTTCGCGTTTCTCTCCGTCTGGACCTTTCACTCTTCTGATTGCGGGCATCACCTGGACCCGCTCTAAGAACGCAATTATTTCAACGTCTTCTTTTTGGGCTTCTTGCATCATGGACCATAAGTAATCTACGATCCCCTTTTCAGTTACAGGCATTGGCTGCGCAGAAGGATACCAACGCCCACAGTCTTGTTTTAGTCGCGCCAACCCTCCAGACATACCAGGATCGATACCTAAGATAATCAGAGAGGCATTCTGCGCTAAAGACGTGCTATTTAGCAGTGCTTCTCTTTTTGCTTTGTAGTTAGCGAGCCATTGCTCGTCATATCGATGGCTCATGTTTCTATGCTCATGTAAGCTTCGATAAATGCTTGCGCTTGCGGCGCACAGAGCGCGTTACCGTATCCGCGCAGTTTGCCCATGCGTCCGGAAGCCCCTGTAACCAGCGGGAATAGTCCGGTGCCAATTGGCCTGTACTTCCCATCTCTGCCGTACCACCAGTCGCAGTCGTTCCAGTAGCCGCGTGTTGCGCCTGCCTCGGCAACTGATCGAGCCGTGATTGGATCGAGCCATCCGGGTCCACGCCACTCTCGTATAATTTCGCCTCGTGGCATAGTTGTTTCTGACCGCTGCCCTTCCGAGTACCGCCCTTCGCATCCACCGTGTTCGGTGTTGAAACCGTTGCTAGTCCCACGATCTTCCGCGCGTAGTCCGTGCTGCCCGCTTCGTTGTAGCCCTTCTGTGCTGGCGTCCCCGCCATCGGAGTTGGAACCGTTGAAAGAAACACTTGATCCTCTAAGCGGCTTTTGTGATTCATGGCTCGGGCTGGATTGCCCGTTGAGTGCCCCGCCTCTGTTGATCTCGGCGTTGCCACGGTCGCAAGCATTGCTAGATCGTTGTTCCGTCTTCCGTGATGGAGTTCCTTCCTGTTCAAGTGACGCTTCGCCTGACCGCTGTGATAATCCGAATGTTGCGGCGTGTTCACATGAGCCAAACTCGCCGCGCCCGGCAAACGATCCGTTCCCTTTGATGGCCCGCCTTTTGGTCCGTCCTGCTGACAGGGTGTTGGCACAGTCGATAGCAATGCCGCCGTGCCCAACTTGTAAGACCCTACGCCCTTCATCTTGCCTGCTCGTCGATGGATCGCGTTTCTGGCGTCCTTCACTTCCGGCGCTTCGTTCTGCTCTTGCGCGTTCGGAGTCGGCAACGAAGTAAATTCGCTGTCTGATGTGCGGAGCGCCAACGCCCGCAGCGCAGGTATCGATCGCCCCGATGGAGTAACCCTGGTTTTCCAGGTCAGCCGAAACAACGTCGAGCCAAGCAAGTCCGTCTTTTGACGAAACCTGTTCGCCAAAGATTGTGTAAGGCGCGCACTCTCCAATGAGCCTGAACCATGCAGGCCATAGGTGACGCTTATCTGAGAAGCCTCCCCTTTGCCCGCTTGCACTGAAACCTTGGCAGGGGCAGGAGCCTGTCCACACGGGAGTATCATCTGACCATCCAGCGTTTCTAAGTGCGTAGCTCCAGATTCCAATGCCGGCGAAGAAATGGCATTGCGTAAATCCTCGGAGATCGTCTGGGTTAACTTCTTCAATGCTTCGCTCATCAACTTCGCCCGGTGCTATCAGATTTTCTTTAATCAACTCTCGAAGCCATGCTGCCGCAAACGGATCGTTTTCATTGTAATACGCGCTCATCGCGTTAGGTCCGCATATCCAAACTGCACAACGAACTGTGCAGGCCACATCATTTCACAACGCTGACATGAGTATGTGGGAGAGCCTCAATCATCGTACTTAAACTGATCGCCGCACTTCTGACAATGCCACTGTTCGGGTGGTATTGAGTCTATAAAATGCTGGTACGCGGGCTCGCTTGCCCCTCTGTAGCTGAAAGCCATATCGCCTCTCTTTTCATCCTGTTCTCTAAAGCCCTTTGCCGACCGCCCTCTAGCGTTTAACGGTCGGCCTCAGGCTCCGCACTCCCACACTCAATGTTTGCGATAGATCGTTCGCGCCATTTCTCTGTCTTCTCTGCGTAGCGTTCGGATACCAGCCGCATCATTTCATCTAGCGCGTTTAGAGTTTCCGCAGAGACATTCTCCTAAACATTTGCTTCGGCGCCACATGGTAGTACTACTCTCAAGGTTGCGCCTTCCGTTGGTTAATCGTTTCGTTAACGATGGCTTTCATTTTCTCTGGAGGCCAAACTTCAATAATGTCGTGTCCGAAGTTGCAGATCAGAATTACGTGATAGAGATCCGCTTCGCTTAGTTTGCGTCTTTTGGCGTTGTGAGCAAATCCTAAATAGTTATCAACCCCGCAGTCGTGTTTTAGTTTTCCCTGGAGTTCGCATGTCGTAATTCCTACCGCTTCAAATCTGCGCTTGATGATCGTCCGCGCACTGTTCCACTGCTTTGTTTTCTTCCCCGGTCCTACACGCTTCGTGCAGCGCTTCGTCTGCTTCGTGCCACGCTGGATCGCTTTGCGGGACATGGGCTTGAACTTTCCTCGAGCTTCGGAGTAGGCCTTAGCGAAACTCATACGGCGTCTGCGAATAGTCCTTCCTGAGTTTTCTCTGCGGCTCTAAGATTTGCACATGCTTGTTTGAAGTAAGATTCTTTTAGCTCGATTCCGATGAAGTTACGGAGGCGTTGAACGGCCACGTAGCCCTCGCTACCGATGCCCGCGAACGGACTCAATACCATATCGTGTGGGTTGGTCCATAATTGGATTGCTCGCTCAATTACATCTAACTGTAAAGGGCAGATGTGGCGTTCGTCTCTATCCTCTCGTGCTGATTCCCTTTGCAGTGTGCGTGACGGATTTATGTCCATCCAAACAGGCGAAGCGTAGCGTTGCCAAATATTGATTGAGTTACGCATGTCGTTCGATGGTCGTGGTAGTTCTGGATTCCAGTTTGCATTATCAAAGGATGGGTCATCACCAACATATGTAGTCAGTGGTCCTTTGACCCGTTCGGGGTTATCGCCTGACTTTCGCATGGTGACGAGGTAGTCAGGAATTCCCTGCCGACTCATGCATGAGTCTTTGAGTAATTGCTTGTGGAGTAGACCTAACGCCTTGGTCCTCTGCATTGCTGTGACTGGATCTTTCCAGATTACTACCTCTGAGTGGTAGATAAAGCCCGCCTCGCTAAACATTCGGATTAACTCGCCGCGGAAATCCGTAAGACCGATCACACCATCGCGTTCTTTTGAAGTCGGGAGATTCATGCAATGGAAACTCAGCAATCGCCCTGGCATCAACACGCGATGGAGTTCAACGATTAGATATTGGAAGTGCTCATAGAATTCTGTATGAGTGCGAGCGTTGCCCATGTCTCTCTCGCTTGCTGAATATGTATAGAGCGACGCGAATGGGGGCGAAAAGATTGAGTAATGGATTGAATTATCAGGAGTCGTTTTCGATAACTCCACGCAATCCCCAAGCTTCATGATCCAACCTTGGCCGCTCTCTGTGCGCGTTTGATAGGACTCCGCAGTTCTAACAGTTTGTTTATGGATTGCTTCTGTGTTGTATACGCTCATGTGCTTAACCATTTCTGCCGCCATTCGTGCAGCATCCGCTTCTTTGCGTTGAATGTTCTTAACTACTGCGCCTTCTGCTTCTGAGGTTATTACATGACAGTGAACGGGCTTCTTTTGTCCAAAGCGCCATACGCGCCGGATCGCCTGATACCACTTCTCCCAACTATCAGACAGCCCGACAAATGCGGTGTTCGGACAGTGTTGCCAGTTCATGCCGTAGCCCGCGATCGATGGCTTAGTGACGAGTACGCGGAATTGACCATCAGCAAATCCGAGCATTCGAGATTCTTTCGCTTCATCAGTATCGGCACCTACTACTTGAACCGCGTCAGGGATTGCTCTCGTCAGCGCATCGCCTTCTGCGTTAAGGTCACACCACACCAGCCAAGGTTCCGTGCTTTGATTAACCATGTCTGCGGTGACTTGTACGCGCTCGTCTAAACTCACACGCCGAGCGGATCGTCTCTCTTCAAGTGTTTGCGCTTCTACTTGAAACAGAAACCCATCAAGCGGTCTATTCGATGAAACTACATGTGAGTGATAAGTCAGTGGGGGTAACTCAAACCCCTCGTCAGGGTATCCGAGATCTGATGGCTTCCGAATCATCACGGCCCATTGACAAATCCACTTCCAGTATTCCTCTTCGGCGTGCCCCTTGAGTCTCCACTTCGACGTATCACCGCCATCGTGAACAAAGAACGTAGATAGCATTTCCGTCCGCGTTAGCACACCCAGAAACTCCGAATGGTTTCCTAACTCCATGAAGTCGTTCGGCGCCGGTGTAGCCGTGCAGCACAACTTCATCGGCGCCTCTCTAAAGCGTTCTATTAGCGCGTTTCTCGTTGCGCCGGTGAATGATTTGAGGATCGAACTCTCATCGGGAACTACTCCGCCAAAACGTGATGGATCAAATCGGTCAAGCTTCTCGTAGTTCGTCACAAAGATGCCGTTCTTCCGAATGTCGATGTCGGAATTAGCGACAGAGACTTTTATTCCGAACTTCTTTCCCTCGCGCTCGGTCTGTCTAGAAACCGCCAAGGGTGCTAGGATCAATACTGGCTTGTTGAGTTTAGCGGTAACAGCTTCCGCCCAGGCTAACTGCATCGGAGTTTTCCCAAGTCCACAATCAGCAAAGATCGCCGAGCGTCCGCGCTCAATGGACCACCGATCAATGTCTCTCTGAAACTCGAAGAGAGATCCGTTTAGATTGGTCGCTCTGAAGCCGGACGGATGGACCGTGACGCGCTTGCTATTCAGGAAATCAGCGTATGTAGTTGTCATAGGTTTTCTTCGGCCACTTGATCAACCAGTCGCCGCACTGTGAGCACAACTCAACATAGCAATTAAATTCTACGGTTGTTGTTGAAATCTTTGTCGGTTTCTTTGCGTTACAAGTGGTGCAGAAACGGGTCTTTCCCGTTGGCTGAAACCTGAGAGTTTTATCGCTCATCCGCGCATTCCCTTCTTAATCAGTTGAAGTGCCGTTACTGCTCCAAGATAGGACCACGAATAACAAGCGAACTCATTTCCGTAATAGATGGCCCAACTTAAGGGAGTTTGTCCTGTGTTATCTGGAAACCATTGCGGGACTATACGTAGTCGTTTGCGTTTCATAGTTAGAAGCTTGGGATTTGGTCTATTGCTATCATTTCCATTCTCTTATTTTGGCAGCACTTGGGCCACGTTAAGTCGACAATCATCACTGCGGTATCTTCAAGGCTGAATTCTTGAACTGAGTTGCACTCAAAACAGACGGCAGCGAGCATTCCCTCTGGAAAGCCCTTCTCTAGGATCTTCATTACGTTAGCTACACGTTGATCCCCTTCATCCGGATCTTTAGGTGGCGCTCCTAGTGCTATTGATTGGATGGATTCCATCGATCGAGCTTTCTTTACTTATCCGCTGGTACGGGCGTACTCATGATGAATGATTTAACCGCGCTCGTACATTGCCCGCACAAATCGAATTTCGTTTCGTCGGTCTTACCCTGAAACTCGGGAAGTGTTATCGTGATTACTGACCAGTCCACACTGTTGAAGTAATCAACCTGCTTAGAACATCGGTCACAAACCCGCACGTTCCTTGTTGCCGTTTTCTCTCTCACCTTTCTTTGCGATCAGTTGTGCAATCACCGGCTGTCCTTGGTTTAATTGTTTCAGTTCTCGCGCAGAGGGCAGCAACCGTTCATTTGCTTCTTTTCTTGCTACAAGTTGATCATAGATCTTCATGAAGTGTGCGCGGTCTGCTACCGCATTGTCGGACTCAAATAAAGTAGACCAGCCGCCAATTGCCTCCACTGTTTCCACAATAAAGGGATGCTCAATCGGTGGTCTAGGTCGCGGAGGATATGACTCGTATGGTCCGTATCGCTTCATTCGCTGAACCACCACGCCCCACGCTTCGCCGGCTGAAAGTACATCCCTCGGCGCGGTCAGAAGCCTCCACTTTTCTCTGATCTCCGCAACGCTAGGAAAAAACTTTAATTCAGACCCGCACTGGTCCAACGCCACCATTAACTCCGACACTGAAATATCACAAAGCTTGACTGCGTACGCCTTGCAGTTCTCCGTGCTGACTTCTTCGCGTGGATACATCGTGGCGAGCGCTCCGATCATCTCGCTAATTTGCGCTTTTGCTTCACTGCTATTGGGTTCGGGATCGCTAGTCATGCTCACTTTTTAGTAAACCCCCGCTTTCTGACTGGGGTGCGCGGCATAGCCATCTCTACGTGGGTAGGATATATCCGTGCTTCTACGCAGTTTCTTTGTAACAATTCAAGGGCTTGGACATACAAGCCCACGTCGGCAAGTTTGCGCGCCTTCTCTGCGATAACTGACGGTGCCAACGTGTAGGTTTCACAGTCCATATTGAGAAGTCAGGATCGGCCCTCATTTCTATAATATGCCGCCGCTTCTTTTGCTGCGTCTATGCTGCGATCTGCTCTCGTGGTGGTGCTTCTTTTCCCTCGTGCCATCCATTGACCTATCTCGCTTTTGACAGTCAACCACCCACGAAAACGATCTCTCCAAATTTCTCCGTTGAGCGCCTCGTAGCACTCTTTGAGTATTTCAACAGCGTAGCGATCAACCAGATACTTGAGCACTGCCGCCTGTGCTCCAGCGTCGCCGATCGGCCCCTTAATGTGATCGTGATGAAACTTCATCAACTCACGGTGGGCACCGCCGTTTCCGTTTGATTCTGGAGGCGTAATCTGTTGTGCTGAGATGCGCCCGGTCTTTAACTTTGCAATATAGCCGTTTGAGAAGTTCAGCCCTTTGCGCATGGCCTCATCATTTACTAATTCTACTTCTGCCATGATGCGGTAGATCTTCTTGTCGCGCTTTGGGCCGTGCTCTTGGGCCATTGTTTTCTTTAGAGCGTTCAAAGCCTTCTGCAAAGTAGTTGCCAGTATTTGTAAGGATGCGCGTTCAGGGGATTCGCCCATGTATCGTTAGTTTCTTTCGTTGCTGAGATAGGTAGAGCATAGACCTCCTTGATCGATGAGAGTAGTCAAGTAGCGCTGATTCGTGTTTCCTTGAACTTATTTAGCATTGAGAAGTGGTGGTCGCGCTCAGGATCTTCCTCGTAAGCGTAATTGTCTTTTTCCAGTTCTATCCAGAATGAACGATCCTCATATGAACGCATGAACGCCGCTTCATCGACGGACCATTCTGACCTTGGTTTCTCGTAAAGCGCCTTTGCCCTGTTGATCGCCCGATCCTTATCCCAATCGTGTCGTTGGCGATTATCTTCGGCCTTCTTTGCTGTCTGATATTGGCGTACGGCTTCATCAACGAGAATAGCGGCCTGCTTTCTCATCTCGTTTATCTGGTCCAAATCCATTTCCTGATCGCTTGATAAAGCAACCTCAAAATGGCAATAGTCATATGAGCGCATCACTTTAACCGCTGCTTTCATCTTTTTCTCCTTCTTCATCGCAGACATGCGTACAGTATCTAATTAAGATCCGCCTTTGGTAGTTGTGCTCGTCTCTGTTGGTTCAACTCCACGGCCATGTAATGCAGAGCGCGTTTCATCAAGTGTCCCGGCGTTCCATTCACTTGCTCAATAAATTCCGCATCGCATCCCTCTTGCAGTACTCCGATAACACGGTCTTCGGACCATCCAGCCAAAAGCATATTGCGCTGCATCTCGAATACCTGTTTAAGTTCAGGATGTGCTGAGCATAAAGCTTCATAAATTTCTTTGTCACTAAAGGCCGCGTAATGTTCAGGTGATCGGTTACTCATCGGCTAACTCGTGATGCTTGCTTGGATGTGGAGCACTATTGAAATCAAAGTCCGCATCGATCTAACTCCGTAGGTCGCATAGCACGACGACGGTGCGGGTTTGGTTGCGGATAACGGTTTTCCGTGCGAACGTATTGGACCGGAGGCGACGGACGAATTAACTCCTGTAACTGCCGCGTAAACATCTCGCCTGTGGGCTCATCAAGCTCTAAGGTCTGACCATTGTCAAACGTGACCGTGTAACAGACCCGCTCGTTCTCCGTCCTTTCCACATACAAAATGCGCTCGTTATTCATGAGCATATTTCTAGTGCAGTCTCGCCAGTTCGTTGACGTGAAGATCTCATCCACCTTGTTAACTCCCTTCTTCTTGCTGCTCCGTTTGATTCGTTGTAAAGAATCTCAAATATCATGATAGACCGTGCTTCCTGCCTGAGATTGCGGAAATGTCAGTTTCGTGCGTTTTTGTCAAAATCTGTCAATTCCGACGTTTTTCAACTTTCGTTCGCGCGCGTAATTCCTCTCAGATCTTCTGATCTTTAAGACACCACGACTATTATCCCGTGAGAGATCTCTGGCGCTATTTGCAGGGCTGAATGTTTAGCCATAAGCGCGTTTTGCAGGTTGAGACTGGGCTTTAGTCGTTGGGGATTTCACCCAAAGCTATCTCTCAGTTGACCGGGTTGCCAAGTCGTCAGCCATTGCCCGGAATTCAGCCTTTAGTCCGTCACGTTCCCTCGTGACATTTCAACCACTGCCGCTCGTACAGTGCGCATTAGGCAACCTTGATTTTATTGCGGTGCTCAAGGTTTCAGAGGAACCGTTGTCTCAACCCAAAGCGAGGATGTGATATACTGCCGACATCCTTAGCAAAGTGTAGCTTTTCGGTCGGGCAATAGCCCTGCTGAGCGTGGTTAGGGCGGGAATCAAATCTCGCCCTAATTGCTTTCAAAGCGGCCGTTTCTTTCCACGGCCAAGTCGCGTCTGTGCCCGACGTTCAGCTCGATGGCTATTCTCACCCAGGACAGCAGCCATCGATCTGCCGTAGTCCAAGAGGTCGCGGTCTGATCTCCGCGCTCACGCCGCTGCGATACTCTGCGAGGGGCGGATGAAATATCAAAGAAAAAGCGATTGATAGTCGCGCCCGCGCTTTGCCCGCCTTCACCTGCCTGTAGGAACAAGAAAAGACTTTTATGGCGTAACGCGACTATCAATCGCTCCTACAGAACTCTTTTATGACCGGGGCAAATCGGTATTTATCAAAGCGCGAGCGAATTATACTCAAACTAACAATCAAAGCAACCATTTTTCTCAAACAACCCCTCCGTGGCTACTTCCCTATAGGATTTAGTGGGTGAGACGTTTGTGCTTTCAATCGTTCAATGAGACGCCCGTATTCGTCAATGTCTCGGTTCAGGGTTTCTATTTCTTCGTTCAGCAAATCACGCTGGAGAATCGCGTGAGCACGGGCATCACACGCCGATTCTTGACCCTCTTGAAGACGTTGCAACCTGATCTCAATCGGAACCCGGTTTATAATCGTTCTCACCTCTCAACCTCCTCCGCTGGAAGCACTGACAGCAGATTCTAATAAGTTCTAGTAAGAACCCCCACTTCTGCCCTACGGACTGTTGCTTCCATCTCGAACGCGTCCAAAGCATCAACCGCATCTCGTAACGCATGGCTGTTCATTAACCAGTCCTGACGCCAAAGGGCAGCTGCATTTAGTACATCTTGTTCTAGTTGCCTTCTCTGCTCAGCGACTGTCACACTGCCAACCCATAAGCGGGACCCAATGGGCGCGCCACCCATAACGATCGGAATCTTCTTTTTCTTCATATCGCCTCTGATTTCTTGGTTGATTTGCGCGAAGCACGCGCTACAGACTTTGGGCCTTCAAACTCATGGAAGTTAGGCGAAGGCTTTAAGTGATCTTGGAAGCCTGGAGCATTGCCACATAAACCACACATTGGCTCTTTGTCAGATGGCGCTTCTTTTGGCGCTGCTGCCCCTCCCGCTGCTTTCTTTGCTGCTTTACGAGGCGTAGGTGCCAGTTCGTTTTCAAGTGCGTTGTGGGCCTCTTGTAGCTCAAACAGCACGTCTTTGGCTGAGTTGAGTTGTGATTGCGCGGTCTGGACGCGAATACGCGCTGCTTCTAACCGCATTGCGGAATCATTCAGTATCCTATCAGCCTTTGTTTGCCTTTTCATTGTTGTTCCTTTTCATTTAGTTAAGAGGGGCGGTATGGAATGCGGCATCAAGCCGTGTGGCCGCGTATTCCGTTGCACGAATGAGCAGAGTTCTAACGTGGGGATTGTCCTCAGCATACTTCTTGTTATCACCGGATAGTCCGCTAATCACGTTGTCAACAATTTGCTCGGGCGTGTACCCCCACGCTACCATTTGCCTGGCCTGCTCGAAAACATTCCCAAACTCACTCTCACGCTCAAGAAATAATCGATACGCCATTTCGCCTGTACACTGTTCTATGAATTCATCGACCTGCTCTTTGCTAAGTTTGCCCATAGCCCACCTCCACTACATATCTCCCATTTACTCTCCAAACAATTTCTTCTCCTACATAGATCGCAAACCAAAGCACATAATCAGGACCAGCAAATTCATTGTAGGCTTCGATCTTTGTGACTCCGTTTGAGCCAATCCTGACATTCCAATCCCGAACATGTTGCGCTTCATCGATCACAAGGCTGGTAATTGGTCGGTTATCTTTCAATGTTAGGTTGAGACTCATAAGCGATTCCCCTAGTCGCTCGCCTGAACGAACCACTTATAAAGACACATCGGGCATGTTTGTTCGCCTTGTGCCCAGTGTACAGGCGGACCATCGGGTGTACCCGGTTGCGTTCCGGTTTCTTCCGCCTTAAACCAAGGCGCTTTCATGTACCATGTCTCCCAATCGTTATCGCCGCAGTTTGGACATCGTAGGTTATCATTCTCATCAGGACCAGGATCGGCCCATGCTTTCGTGAGTGCGTCGCCAGAACTCACGATCCGTCGAGTCCGTCACATAGCCCTCGGTTGTATCGATCAGGCGCTTTGATGATTCCGTGAGAATGTGCGCTACACAAACATGGGCCTTTGCGCTATCAATCATCTCAGGCGGGAATTGATCCATACCAGCGAATGTCTGATTGAGAATGTCGCAGGCGATCGGCTCCGTGCCTAAACAACACATTAATCTGTTTTCGGGCAGTGATTCGGACGGAGAAAATGAGCAGTGCTTATACTGAGTCGGGAGTTCGCCCTTGCGCTGTAACTCATACAGGCGGGTGATCCGGGCTATCTCAGCGGGCAGAGTCTTACCTTCATACAGCCAAGATTCCCATTCCTCGCCCGCCTTTCGCCTCGTATCCTGTCGCTGGTTTATGTTCACGTGCATGGCGTGATCGAACCGTCGCCTCTGTCGCGCTACGTCAAATTCGCTAAACATATGACAGCCACAACGACAACACGATCCGACTTCACCGCTTGCGTTATCAGTATGGTTGCGTAGCGAGTGCAAGCATTCACAACTTGGATTAGGACCACAGTCGATATGCCCGATACTCGGATCGCAGTAATACCCGCCACATTCTTCCATCTAAATCCCCCTCACTTCACTAACTGAATAACTTTTCCTTTACGTGCGTGTAATACATTAGGCTTCTTAGCCAGCGCGATTGAGTCTTCAAGTTGCCTCGTTAACTCCAGGGGTTCGTATCCTGACCGCACTCGGTTTTTAATCCGCTCGACCTTTTCATTGAGCTCGACAAGAAACCTTCTCACTGAGTTTTCCAATGCGCTTATTTCGGATTCGTTTCGCCACTCTGTTCTCACATATAATTTGTCTTCTTCGTTCAACATTGTCGGACAGTAGCTTATGAAGTCGCAGAATTCTCTGTTGGTACAGGCAAGCCCTGAATTCACCTGTGGGCGATACTCGCAAAAGACTGATTCTTCTCGCTCGCCACCTTCCAAAAGTTTGATATGCTGTGCGGCGTCCAGATTCTTGATTTCGATTATTCCATTATCGCCAACGTATCCATCCGGGCTCGCTCCAAATCGCTCAATGAACAGATGGTGGATAAACCCAACTTGAACGACTTCTCGATCATAAAAGAATGAGTACGCCGCCCGAGCCGCAGGCTCCATCTTTAGTCGCTCAATTAGCGAGTACACGTTCTTACCGAGTTGTGGCCGTCCAGTGAATCGTTCCGCTAGAAGCTGGTCCATGTAACGATCACGGTCTGATGATGATTTCCATTCAGTTACGATTCCTTTTTCTTTCTTCTTCTGAACCAACTTTGTGATGTCATGGGCTTTGCTTGCAGTGGCAAATCCGCATCTCGCTTGTAGCCATTCTGGATTTACGCTTCCGTCCTCGAGCTGCTGAGACAGCGCGGCCGCACAATGCCGACAGACTTCCGTGCGGACTTCATACTCATCGTACTTGCAGAAGCAGTTATTCATTGTCGGTTCTGTTGTTGGTGAAGCGCTGCTAATGCGCCTTGATACTGACTCGCGGGAAGTTCGCTGACCTTCTTGATCTGGTTGGCTTTAAGGAAGTCGGCTTTACAGTTGCCGCCAATGCCGTCGATCATGGCAACCAGGGTTGCTTCCTGATCCTCGCTGATTGTCGCCTTGCGTTCAGCGTCTTTATGATGAGCAAGGTTAATTTTATCTACGGCGCTCTGGTACTTGGTGCGAGGTAGCTCAGAGAGATCTTGAATGCCGAACTGTTTCAAAAACCAGTCTCGACGCGCTTGGCTGTCATCCTTCATCATCTTCTCAAGGTTTACCCGCTCCACATCGCTGATGGCTCGACTAATTGGATTTCCGTCGTTGTCGTCTTTATCAACAAGCATGGGGATCTTCCAGACCATTTTCTCGATGTACCGCATGCCAAGGCTACATCCGTTGCCAACAGCCTGAGCCGCAGTCATAACGCCGTTTCCCTTTGGGCCTTCCCCACTGATTGACATGGGCAGGTGAAAGCGGCGCCGATGGGTTCCTTCCGGCCCTTTATAAGTGACATCCGAATACATCATCATCAGGTTTGGCGCTGGCAATTCCTTCTCAACCCCAAAAGACTCGCTAAAACCGAACTTCTCACGGATAGGTTTTAGCATGTCATCGATCTTCGGAAAACTAACCCATCGGCTGTTATTAGATTCCCGGTTGATTTTGTCCCAACGAAGCGCTTGGACTTCTTTCTGTGCTTCCTGCATAGCAGCATCGAATGCCTTTTCTGCGGCGCGGTCCTCGAGTTGGAGTTTTAATCCGACGATTACCTTTAGCTTCTCAGCATCGATTTCCGGATTCAGCGCTACCTTCTCAATCAACGCGAGAAATTCATCCTGTTGCTGTGGGCGCTCGAGCGCTAGTGTCTCTGAACTAGTTGACATTAGTTTCCTCTTTTAGACCGTGGAATAGATTGTATTGCTCTCGATAGAATTCATAGAGCCGGCGTTGAAAACCCGCGTCCCGAAGCATCATGTTAATCGCACGACACTGGTCCACGTCATCAACAAGGCGGCAGTCTGGAATTAAGTCAACGTATTGGTCTAGCACGGCATGGTTGGGGAATGGCGGGATAAAATCCACAAGTTCCCCCTTGGGCTCAAACCACTCAGTATCGTGAACTTGATCTACGGTGAACTTTGGGCCATCAAAGTCAAGATAAATTCCCTCTGCGCCATTGTCATGTTTCCACTCGCTGATCTTGCGGAAGTAGAACCGCTGAGTAGCCCCGTGCCAATTAATTGTGCGGCCCGCTTTGTAGCCAGGAATATCTTTCAACAGCATATAGTTATGCGCGAACTTGTCATCCATTTGATTCTCCTCTAAATAGCCGATGCGCGGTTGTGTTTCTGTGTTAATCCTCGCCAGACCTGCTTGCCATCCACCTATCGGTGTGAGCGCCTCTTCGATCATGTCGCGCACTGATTCATCCAAAGACATGTAGCCAAGATCGTTTTTAACTGCGCGCAGAGTCTTGATGCAGAAAAGAAGTTTCCGATTCCTCTGCGCTTCTGTAGCTTTCATTTCGATAGCCATTTCAATTTTGCCCTCCTACTACTAAAGGCGTAGAAAGTGATCAAGACCCGTCACGCTAAGTGGCGGGTCTTGAGTCGCTCGGGCCTTGCGATTCTTCCAGCGTGATCCAGCGCTCTCCGCTTTCAGGCGATGGGCGCTGATGGATCGGGTCCGTGAACCAGCGCTCACAATAGCGGCAGATTGATGACGTTGTTGGTAGTCCTTCAAATGCATGTTTAGTTGTGTCGTAAATCGTTCCGGTTGACATTTGTGTTCTCCTTTTCATCAAAGATGTGCGCTACTCATGAAGCAGCTACTCATGAAGCAGGTCGACATCCTGAGCCCACCGCCCAAGCTGGTATCCCGATACATTGTTAACCGTTGCCCGATACAGGAAATAGTTCCCAAACCGATCTCTGCGACCGGCGAACTTGTATTCAAGGTCAATTGAATCAATGCCCATCGCGGACAGGGAATGGAGCTCGGGTGCTTCCGAAATCCCGTTGTGATTCGCGTCGCGCCATAACCTCAGATAACGGAAGATCTCGTCTCGACCGTCAATGGCCCCATCTTCATTCCCGCCGTTTAGAAATTGGTCAAAGACCCGTAGCGCTAGAAACCCATTTCTCTTCGTGCCTTCGGCAGGCTTAGGCTGTGGCGTGAAGTTCCCGAAAAGCTCGCTTCCATCGTCAATCACACCGTTTCCGTTTCGGTCCAGAGACAGCCAAGCGTCATCAGAGTCTGCTGATGTCCAGGAGATCTTGCGTGCAACACCGGGCCTAAGACTGAAAGAAACGCCGTCTACAAGACTTGTCAACTGAAATCCATTCCCCGCGGTGTCGATGAGAATCGGGGTGTGTGGGCCAATACCGGTGTCGCAGGAGCAGGTGTCGAAATCCCAAATGTGCTGAGCCTGCTGACACTGGTCGATTTGATCTTCATAACCAGGACAAGCAGAGCCACCACCCTCCTCCCAGAAAAGCGCACCGCACTCGCAGTAAAATGAGCTCACGCGATTGAAGCACGACTGACAGTGTTGCTCGCTCATGCAGGAGAGATAAACCTGCCCCGCTCTATCTCTACATGTCGCCTCTGAGCCTCCTTGTTGCCCACAGGTGACATAGGCTTCGGTTTCCCTGTCCCGACAGGTCGACTTCACCTGGTTGCATCGAGTTATGCATTCGTACTGTGTTTGCGCCTGAACCTTCGTATCCAGGTCCGCGCTGGTATTCGTTAGCAGGAAGCAAACAGCCGCTACGATCGCTGCTAAGCATAGAAATCTCTTCGTGGACTGTGAACGATGGTGCCCATTAAAGGCGGTGATGGGACTAAATGATTGTTCGCCTCTTGCTTTTATATGAGCGCAGTCTGCACAGTCAGCGGGATCGCGCTGTTCCGGGTTGTCTTCGTCCAAGCCGCCCTCATAACTATCGATCGCTCCGCAAAGAGCTCGGCCTTCGCGTATGTAGTGATAATTCTCTTGAAAGTTTGGTTGATAGGGCTTTTGGACCTGCCAGCCCTCAGTTTGTTCTGTTCCTATTTGCATCGTTCTATCTCCTTTTGGTTAGCCCGGCTTTCCGAACTCAGGTTTCTTTTCAATTACATCTGCCAATACTGCGCGTACGTGTCTGCATTTACGTAGTCCTAATTCAGAAGCTTTGCATTGGCAGTAGCCGCAGATCGTATTGAGGTCGCTCAAGAAAATCTCCGTCTCGTACAAACTTCCACTATCGCTAACAACTGCATAATGGAAGACTTCGCGCCCGCTGTGACCACTTCTCAAGGCAGACCACTCAGGTTGATATTGAAGCGAGAGATTGTCATCGCTGAGCGCATCCGACAGTTTTAGTTCGATAACGCTCATCTCTTATTTTCTATGGCCCTAGCAATCTCAAAGAGAGCGAAAATCAGTGCGGCGGTTGAAAGATAGGCCAGCCATGCCCATGCTTTACCGACAACTCCGACCGCTGCCCCCGATCCGAGCAGGCACAGCCAGCACAAAAGACGGGGCATCGTCGGTCTTGGAAAATCATTCATAGACGTTTCCTTCCCGTGCTTTCTGCGGATTCGTGAATTAAGACACCGGCAACATGAAAGCAGTGAGTCGGCTCCTGCGGTACATAGAACGCTTCGCAATTGCACTGCGCGACCGGTTCTCCCTGTTCATCAAGCCAAAGCGTAACAACGTAGCGCGAGCCACCCCGACCGACTACTCTAAAGTATCTTTCTCCCTGGATTGTGCCGATAAGTTGCACGTCTGGCTTTAACTCTATCGCGCGGCACAATGCTTTATGCGCTCGACTCTGCGGCTCGGGATTGATGAAGTTAGATACAGGGATTGAGGGAAGCATAATTAAACCAACTCATCCATGTGCGAGGCTTGAATGTCGTCGGAATGATTACCTCGCCATAGCGCATCTGCTCCCCGTTCTTGGCACTTGCAATGCAGGTCAAGCGCTACGTCATAACCGTAGAAGGTCTTCATGTAGCGCCCCTTGCCTTCGCCCCGAGATGTCAACTCCCCTGAATCTGCTTCGAGATCCAACGCATGATCATCGCCTTTATGTTCTGCGATAACTTCTTGAGGTATCTCGCCCTCGAAATCAAATGATGCCTCTTTCAATTCTTGTCCGCATTCATCATGCGTTAGAACGATTCGCACCGTACCGCTGTAGGAACCATCATCGCTCAGATCGACTTCGACCTCTGGTTCCGTCGAATCATCGTAAGCCGCAAATTTGTTACATTGATCGCATCTCATTTTTTACGCTCCTGCTGTTTTCTGTTTCTTTTTACACTCAGCACAAACCATTGCAGATGGTCGCGGCAAGGCCTCGCGGATATGTGTGGGGCAAAGATTCTCTAGCTTGGTGAACTTGAAGTTGGATTGTAGATCTTCAATCATGCTGACTACCTGATCGGCAAAACGACAGCGGCGTTCAGATTCTTCGTCACTCTCATCTTGCGCTAACAACCAAGCGGCTCCGTCTTGATCACCAGCTTCAATCACATCAAAGATCGCGGCGCGAATAGTGGCCGGATCAGCAAACGTTCTTCTCATCACGCAATGCTCCTTCCGAGTTACTAGATATATGGGGTAGACGCTCATTTAGACCCTCCCGCCTGCTTTATCGCTGTTATTGCCGCTTCCTTGAAGGCAGAAGCTCGTGTGAAATTCTGAACGTGATTGTCGATTGGGATCTTAGAAACAATTTCAGCGGCTCTTTTCAAGCCTTCCAACCGGAGCGAGGCGGTCATGGTCTCCAGTGAAACGTACTTATGATCGTAATCGTGGCCTCCCCAAGTCTCAGCGCGTCCGCAATACCAGCCACGCTCTTCATCAAGTAGCGCGAAACACGCAGGTCCGCCATTTAGAACAACCTGTTGCCAGTCCAGTCTAGGCTCACCCATGCCGCTACTCCTTTCCTGTTAATCCAAAGAAGAAAACAAAACTAACTAATCCAAAGAACAACAGCGCCAACAAGATCCGAATTATCACAGTGAGCAAAGAAATCCGCTTGCTCCGTTTATCTTCTGGTAAAACTACGCCTCTCGTGTAGGTCAAAGGTGGTTTAAGGTGATCAGCGCTCTTTCCAATTAGCGCATCGCGTTGTCGGTGGTATTCTTCAAGTGGTTCGCGGATCATGGTTTCGCCCCCTCCACACATCTCGGACAAAAGACGTACTCACGGCCTCGCTCGTCCTCTCGTAAGCGCCAGCCTTTATCGTAGAGGTGAAAACCGAGCGTAGACATTGTTAGGTCGTCTGTGGTCCCTCGGCACTCATCACAAATAATGTAATATATGGTTGTTTCTTCAATGTGATCTTGAAGCAGGGACTTCTGATCACCGGCATCAATTTCTAGCAGGCTCTGAATTAGTTTGCTACTACCCATCCCACTCTCCTATCTACTCACCGGAACTGAGTCAACTATCGGACCTCCAAGTACACTGCCCTCATGCCATTCTTCGCAATCGGGACAGTAGAACTTTTCTACCTTCTCTCCCGGTCGCGGATTCATCCTGCTCAAAGGTCCGTCGTTTGAATACTTCCCCTTGAGTACTTCTTTTTCAGTCTTGTCTAGTTCATAGAGCATCATTTTACTTTCTCCAGTTTTGGCGGAAACTCGGCTTCGTGTTCTTCGGCCCGCTTTATCATTTGCGGTCTTAGGTCGCGTCTAAGATCATCAGCAAGAGATTGCATTTCAACCGCTTGCTCGCGCTTACGCATTCTGAAAAGCAATGTGGCCTTTTCTTCAAGCCATCCACAACACTCATCTAATCCGCTGTAGTGACCCTCAAGCCACTTCTGCGTAGCGAGATTATCCAGAGAGTAAACATTACCGTGTGAATCCTTTAGTACAGTGTCACTGCTCATTTCTACGGTATCCTTGGCATCCGATTTTCCGCCAAGAGCAAGCGCGGCGATCTTCGCTCCGAAAACCAAGCTCGCTACTTTTCCCGGCTAAAACTTTAACCCCCTTAAAGTTCGCCTTCGTCTTCAAACGCGCCTGCTCTTGCGCGAAATGAATCCTAGTCGAAAGTTACAGTTCTGTCAACTACTATTTTGTAACTTATCTACTTTACATCTCGGTTACAATTTAGTAATGTAGCACGCCCATGAAGCAGAGATCACAAAGTCAGCCCGCATATCTAACACCTGAAGCAGCAGCAGCAATGGCGGGCATGTCTCGCCCTGCATTTCTGAAACACGTCGCCAAGGGAAACATTGAGCCTATTATTACCGTCAATAAGCGGTGCTTGTTTCTGCCTGAAGCGGTTAAACAATGGGCCGCCTCCCGTCGTAAGAACGGCACCAAGAAGCGCGGGCCGCAACCGCAAGACGGCAAAACTAAATCCCGAAAGGAAAGCTAAAGTGAGAATTCGCTTTAACGAAGAAGAGGACTTCAATAACGCAGCGATTCTTTGGGAGGCGAATCAAGAGCGTTCATTAAAGAGCCGTAAGGGGCAGGCTGCGCTAAGACGATTAGAAGCCGCGTTGATTGCCTTACCCGAGCCGAAGCTAATCGCGGATGCTATTGAATCTGATGGGCTGGTCTGCGGGCTTGGGGCTTTAGCAAAACACGAAAACTATACCGATATACCTGAATTGCCAAGGTATCCCGGTGGCGATGCCAGCAACGAAGAATTGGACGCATGGGATTGTGGGGAAACGGAACAGGAAATCGAAGATACCATGCTCGCACTTGCGGAGGCTCTTGATGTGCCAAGGATGGTTGCGGTCGCAATCATCTATCACAACGATGATTCTTATGGCGCAATAACTCCCGAAGCGCGATATGCCAAGTTACTTGCATGGACGCGAAGCTGGATCGCAAAAGATCGATCTACGTGGACTCAGAAGAACATGGAAGGATACATTTAGCGGCTCCGAGTATCGCGCTGTGGGAGGCAGCGATGCTTGGCGGGAGCGGTGCGGAGGTGAGGTTGAGGACCCTCGGCCTTTTGCGCTGCTCCCACTTTTTGAAAGGAGAAATCAATGCGGCCTAATGAGGTCGTTTTAACTGTTAAGTGCTTACTCGGCGAATGGTCCGAGCGGGATAAATATGTTGAATATCTACGCTCGCCGTTCAGGGTAAGTACCTTCAAAACCCTGCCCATGCTGAAGGCGGAACTGGCGCATCTCGAAGCTCAGGATGTCGTGATCTACACGGAGCATGAGCGACGCGATTTGCGACAGGATGGATGGGTACGATCTGACCGTGCGCCTCGTGGCCCTGGCGTGATTCTTACATTCAAGAGGCGAATGGACGATGGGCGTTGGGAAGAATTGCGGTTTCCCTGTCGAACTTTTCCGCTGTGGGAAGATAATCTGCGTGCGATTACTTTGGCTCTAGAAGCGCTGCGCAAGGTTGATCGTTATGGAGTCACAACTGGCGCGCAGTACACAGGGTATCGCGCCCTTCCTCCCGCTGAACCGGGCACGCAAGGGCAAACGCCTGAACAGGCAGCGGAGTTCATCGCTAACTCAGCGCAGGTCGATCCTGCTACTTATGCGCATTTAATGGTTGGAGATCTTACATTGGCGGAACACATCTTCAAACGCGCCTCCAAGCGTCTGCATCCTGACGTTGAGGGCGGATCTGCCGAAGCATTTGCTCGCTTGGAAAACTCAATAAGTCTCTTGCGTGAACATCTGAACGGGCATAAGGTGAATGACTGAAGACGCACACGGCTCCCGCAGCGCTGAAGGGGGATGTATTGCGATAGTCCTAATCCTGTTTGGGATCGTAATTGGAATAGGTTTGAGTGCGGGGTTTGTGTGGTACTGGCTTCCAGGATGTAAGTAAAGTTGGCTTAGGAGTGGAGAACTAGATGCAAGCAACACCTATCGGGTGGACCGATTTCTCTTCAAACTTGCTGAAATACCTTGATGCCGAAGGCAACGTAGTACATGCCTGTGTTCGCATTTCTGAGGCTTGTAGATTTTGCTATGCATGTGCGCTTGCGGGACGGTTTGGTCGGAAGGGGAAGGACTTCACGGCTGAGAACATGAAGAAGCTAACGCCGTACTTCGACACCAAGGAAGCGGATCAGGTTCTAAAGGCCAAGAAGATCACAGGTAAGAAAGTCTTCGTTGACGATATGACTGATCTGTTTGGTGAATGGGTGTCTGATGAAATTATCGATCAGCACTTTGCGATCTTTGCCATGCGTCCAGATGTGACGTTTCAAATCCTCACGAAGCGCGCGGATAGGATGATGCGCTACCTAAACCGAGACATCGAAGATCGGCTTGATGACATCTGCCACGAGCTCCCCGGCGCGTTAGATGTGACATGGCACTATCCGGCCGAGTGGCCGTTACGCAATGTTCACGCGGGTGTCTCAGTCGAAGATCAAAAGAGCGCCGACGAACGAATTCCGCATCTACTTGAAGCTTCGGCGGTGGTCAGATGGATTAGCGCAGAGCCATTGCTGGGCGGCATCAATGCTCGCACATGGTATTGCGCGTGCGGATGGAAAGGATCGGAGTCAACGCTATTGCCTTCGCCTTCGTCGTCGCTTGTGTGCCCGAAGTGTGGAGGATCGGGCGGCTTGCTATATCGGAACTGGCTAGACTCTGACGAGGGCCGCAGAACTGCGATTGACGGGATCGTGATCGGCGGGGAATCGGGCGCGGGCCATAGAGAAATGCCGCTGACCGAAGCGTTAGCGCTTGCCGAATCAGCGCGAGCGGCAGGCGTAAGCGTTTATGTAAAGCAGGACAGTGGTCCAAGACCGGGAATGCAAGGCCGAATCCTTGATGATGTTTGGGCAATGAAGGAATGGCCCACTGCTAACTGAAAGGATCTTATGCCACCATCCCCTAAGCAACAACGTGTGTACAACTTTATCCGCGGATACATCACTTCCAACCACGGCGAAGCTCCTACCATTGCAGAAATAGGTAGACAGTTTCAGTTACGCTCATCTGCAAGCGTATATGACATCTTAGTTGCTCTAGAGAATCAGGGATTGATTGAGCGAACACCAAACGTGTCGAGAGGGATAAAGCTAGTTACCGAAACACAGAGCCCGCCTGCACCATCTGCTTAGTTGAGGTTTAGTGTCATTCGTGGCGAAGTATACATTAGTTACGCTTGAAAACCGCGCAGTTTTAAGCTGCGGCAACGGTCCATGCGCTACCATTGTAATATGCGAGTACATGATTCGAACCGCCGCCGGTGATCGTCGCGCCCCATGTTGCCGTGGTGCTATCAGTGACGGGAACCATCATTCCCTCAACACCTGTTGGCAAGTTAGCGACCGTGACCGGGTTGCCCTTCCAATACTGCGACCTTATTCCCTTAAAGTTATTTGCGTCCCCGCTCTTCACTTCAAAGTAATCGTTTACACCGTTGGGCTTCTGGAGACTGATGCCGCTGTTTTGATCACCCATTGTGAAGCGCATTTCTCCGCCCGTGCTTCCCCCCGCCGACATCTTCATGAATCCAGCGCCGTAGCCGTGCAGATCCCAGTTGTTTTGTGAGCGGAAAATCCCGCCGTTTGAGACTACATCGAAGCCCGTGATCGTGTCCCAACGGTTTGAGCCACCGCCCAGACTTAGACCGCGATCAGTTACCGGAGACAGTGAACCAGTGCTAAGAATGATTCCATTCCCCCCGCCACTGACGCGCAGTACCAAATTCTGCGGTCCTGTTGATCCGGTCCCCGTTGATAGAATCTCGCCATTACCGCCAGTGAATGTAAATTGAATCCAACGTGCGTTTCCAGCCCCATCGTCGGTGTTATGCACCTTGAATGTTTGATTATTGGTGGTGTTACGTTGTGAAACCGTGTTCGCGCTATCAATAGTGAGCGGCGCAATACTTCCACCACCCGTACTGTCAATCGTTAGCGTACCGGCCGGATCGTTGTAGGTAATGGTGATATTTGAGCCAGCAACAACCATTGCTGCAACAGTGTCTTGTACTTGCTCTGTATTTAGTCCAGATCCGGGCGGCACACTGAACCCGCCTGACGCATCAAGGTATTTTCCCGCAGCCGCATCCCCTGCTCCCGGTGCTGGTACTAATCCCTTCGTTCCGCCTGATCCTGAATCACCAACGAAGGCATTTAGAATTGCTGTGGCTTGTGTGGGAGTAAGGTCTGTAGGATCCCCCGTTCCGGCGCCGACTGCCCGGCCCTTGATCGTTGCTTGGGCCATGTTTGCAAGCTTTGCGTTAGTCACGGAATCATCAGGAATAGAAGCGGCGCCAAGGTTGCCTATTTGAACCTTTTTCGATGATCCTTCAGGGCTGTCTGTGGTGTCGGATACGTCAACGGTCGTAATAAAGTCAGTTGCGGCCGGTGTTGTATCTTCTGGTAAGTCAACAATCTTTTGATTAGGCATCCTGTTTCTCCAAAATATCCCCGTCTTGCGTTAGATATAAAAACCCATCCATCAGCGCGAGTCCGTTCAGCGTTCCAAACCCAACAATAATGTCTGCCGTAATTGGATCTGAGCATCCCCATTGATTACAAGCGACTGCCTCAACTGTGTATAGACCATCAACACTCGCAAGGAATTCAAATACGCCTTCACCATCTTCGTTAGGCGGGAGTCGTGAATTAATTGATTCATCGACTACAACACCGCCACGAAGTATCAATCGGATTTTTGCGTACTGTGCATAAACAGAGTCACCAAAGATAACACCACCACGGATTGAGGTTAACCCTGCTGACCCATCTGTGGCTTGCATTAGACCATCGGGCGGAAAGTCTTCATCATTGAATTGAATGTCTGGAGGTGGTGCCTGAAAGTTAGGTAATCCTGCTTCAATTGAGGCGTCAACCGGATCAGGAATCAGATCGCTGAATTGATCTCGCGAGTAGAGCCGTGAGACAAAAAAGATTTCTACGTTGTTGCGAACTTGCGCATCTTCGATCCGCATTAAGACATTGCGATAGTTTCCTGAATCATCTGAGGCACAAATAACATCCCCTTCATCAAGCAATAAGGCCCTGCCCGTTGACCCTAGCTTAAAGAACTTATCTCCAGCCCGAAACTTATTAAGTAGGGCATTACACCGTCTTGCGTCTTGGTTGTAGTTGTCGATCGCGGAATGATCTGGTTCGAATGGGCTGACTTTTATATAATCTTCCTGATGCGGATCGTCGTTAACAACAATCGGGAATTCGCCAAAGTCTTGTATTGCTTCTCTGTGAGTTGCTTTGATCTGATTGATAACCGGCTGGCGAGATGCTTCCGGCCATTCAAATGTACCATCAAGAATGTTCGCCCGAGCGGTATCAGCGTAAGTCAGTGCTTTGCCTGCGAATGAACCTAAGACCCTCGTGAGTTCGGTCCCTTCTTCATGCTCTTCCTCAAGTTCAGAGGCTAAAACCAGGACGCCAATTTTCGAGTAAATTGTGACCACATTATCTTCGGCGTGGGCTTCGATGTATTCTCTCAGAATCGGATCTGCGTTTATGACGCAGGCCATCCGATGTCCGATGATTGAAGAGGTTTCCCCGTTAACAAGATCGAGCACACAATCAATACTGTCTATGGTTACGGTAATGCTTGATCCGTTAGCCAGAGAGCCTCCAATTGTCACTGTAGCGGACGATTGGACGGTATCGGAGCCTCCGCCCAGGGTTGCAGCAGAAGCTACAGCCGTAGGCCCGCCTGACGCAGAAGCGGCTAGCGTAACCTCATCCCCGAGATCGGAATAAATGGCTTCTGCAATCGGACGCACTTCTGAGAGGTTCCCGCCGATATGGAGTTTTCCGTGGAGCAGGTAAGGTGAGCCTAGCGTGTTCTTCCAAGGCAGGACATCATTGACAATCAACTCCGTGGCACCGACATCGCTTGATACCCTTAACTTAGTCCGGTCTGCCGGCCGCTCGCTATCGATTACGAGTTGGCCTTTAGCGTTCCAGCGGAAGAACAGTCCAAACGTAGGCCCGATTTGATCGTGGATAACATCAATGACCTTTTTGGATTGAGATAGTTCAGTATTGCAGGTGTTTCGCTTTCGATAGGCAATCAGGAGATCTAAAGATGTTGGGGGAGCACTCGGATCATAGAATTCATATTCCCCAATCGCGTCGCCACCTGATCCAACATTAATCAGAGATCGAGCAGGTACGCCGGCGGGAATCTGTGTGCGGGTAGACTCAAAGGATTGGGGACCAAGCAATCCTGTGGAAGTGTAGCGCCGGAAATCCACCCCCGCTTTCGAGACTTCGGTATTAGGTAGGAGCGCTCGTTCTGCATTCGTTTCGTCTTTAATTGCGCCGCAATTATAAGCGGCTGCATAAGCGCTCTGAAAATCATCAATCATATTTTCAGGAAAGTTAAGCGCAGAAGGTTCTGTAAGCAGCCAACGAACGTGATCGACCGGATTGTCCGTCCAGTCTTCGCCGGGGCATCCGGTGGGATTGACGCGCATCGACGCCCACAGTCTCGAGACTTGTTCCGGAGTCCACGCAATCCCGTTGTACATTCCTAGGCGTGTGGTGCCCTGGCTTTGATGAATGGCACCAGCAAAAAGATTAGGTGTGTAACCAAATCGCCACGGTGAGTTGTTGAAATCAGAAAATACTATCTCGCCCGTAAACGGCTGCCGGTCCCTCAGGCACCCTTGCACATAAAGACTGATCGTTGTGCCATCGTAGACAAAGACGATTAAGTACGGCGTTCCATCTTCCGCAATTGGTCCATAGGATAATTGCCCTGACCCGCCGCCAATTGCGCCATTGCCAAACGAGGCGAAGATGGTGTCCGAACCAAGACCCAAACCAAACGATAGACCAAAGGGCACACCGCCGGCGGTATCTGTGCCGCGATTCAGAATAAAAGACTGGTCAACATGCGAGGTGATGCGTCCGACAGCAACCCATGTTTGGATGCCGCGTGGATCAAGATCGCCCCCAGAAGGCGCTGAGAGAAATCCAAATCCTCCCGAGACAAACCGCGAATCAGGATCGGTTTCAACTGGGATTTCAGGAGTTGAGATATTGAGCGTTGGTGAGTTGTCGATCACATAAAAGCCGTGATTGCCGTTTCCACTCGAGTCGGTCATGCCGCCTGGTGGTGTTGGGAAAATCCCGCCGTAGATAGTTTCTTGTGTTTTGAAGTAGAAAGTAGGAGTGCCTGGCTCAAACATCGCCGCATCAAAACTATCTGCTGGTGCCGATGGCGCAGTAACAGACGAACCCGGACTGGTAACGCCTCCCGATCCGTCTCTAAGTTTCCCCGTGCCATCCGGATCAACGTCGAAATAGATTTGATCGGGAACTATCCCCGCCACTACGGACGAGATAGCCGGAGCCGGGTCCTCTGTTTCAATATCTGAGCCGGTGCAGTAGCCGGTTAGGTATGCCAGTCGTGAGTGAAAACTATGATCAGGGAACACGTTATCGGCAGTTTGTGATCCGTCACCACCATACTCGCCTAAATGTTTTGTTACCCCTTGGGGTTGATTGAAGCCGAGCGACTCATTTCTGATATTTATGAAGTCGTGGATCTTCCCGCGACAGGCCGCCATCTTGAAATTGATTGATGTGCCAACATCCTGAAACTGGAGCGGGATGAGTTGCCTATACCAGCGACCAAGAATTACGGGTATTACATTTCCATAGGGTGTGCCATCATGCGTGGAGTTGTTGACTGTAACTTTGCGTCTACTAATTCCCGGCAGGATGTTGAGGATCTTCTTGAAAAAACTCTCGTGTGACTTATGCAGGAACGAGCTCTCGATTTGAACGATGCGCGTGCCCTGGAAGAACGGACGATTATCATAGAAAATACATTTCTCTTCGGTCTTGTTGCAGACCGTTCCGGCCTGATACTCTGCGGACTTTTCTGAGAGTAGTTCCGTGCCAAGACACTCTGGCCCTTTGAATTTAACAGTGCAGTGCTGTTGGAATTGATAGCGCGGGATCAGGGCTTCGACATTGCCAACATCCTGCTTGGCTGAAATGGAGCCACTCTCACGGTTAAAGTTATCGGGTTTGTCACATCGACCGGCGAAGAGAACAATCGAATTAGCCAGGACCGCTATGCTATTGCCGATTGTTTCTGCCGCAGAGAGTGAGAGAATCCGAACGACAAGCTTTTTCCCTTCAACCCTATTCGAGTTGACATACCGAGCCATGTAGCGGAAGCCATCAATGTCATTATCGACGTTAGAAAATCGAATCGTAACGGAGTTGATCTGCTTCTTTATTGTCTTGTCCAGTGTGACGGTGGCTTTTACTTGCCGCTTATATGTGACTGGCCCAAAGGGAAGTACATAATTGAAGCCCGCAAAGGTTCGTTCTGCATCTCGGGGATCGAATCCACTGCTTGAATCATAATCACTGGAATATATTTCGAAGACCGCGAACAGATCGCGATCACGCGAGTCGAGAACAACCTCCAAGTATGTGCCGATGTTGAGTTGCATCAGGAGGGGTACTTACCGATCACCACCTCACGCTTCTGAATTCCCTTAACACTAGTGTGGTCCCTTTCGTACGAGATGAATCGACATCCTGTAACTGTATTGCCTTCCTGAAAGGTCCAGGGATGATCACGGGGCTCTACAAAAGTGAACGGTGTATGCAGACCGTGCGCATCCCAAAACTGATCAAGAATATTTGCGTCTTCATCAGTTAGACCATCGTAGGACAATTGGTACTCTTGTAAGCAGTTGCTTGCGCTGGTGTTGGTATCAATTGAACCGTCCTCAAACTTCGATATTAGGGTTAAGCTGGCCCAATCCTTTCGGACTTTTAAAAACTTAAGATAAATAGGACCAGTGTCGTAAGTGGCGCTATGTAATGGGGTGGGATAAACATCTTCCGGCATCAGTCAACGCCTCCGTCATTTATAATTATCTGCCTCAGTTTGCCCCCGCTGTTATAGTTGGCTCCCACTACTTTAACTATGTGCGAGTCGTTGCTCTGAACTTCGAGGATTATTCGTTGAGTTGAAATCTGCGGTGCTGTACCTGCGTTACGTGAAAGGGTTACAGGATTAACTTGACCCGTACCGCCGCGCGAACCGTTGTTTGCGCCAGTGTTGGAGTCCTTTGGCTTGAACAGATCGCCCGCTGCTGCTCGTCCTGCTAGTGCCGCAACGCCACCAATTGATGCCCATATGCCCGCGGCCGTGAAGTGCGCTGCGGACTCCGCTGGATTAAAGAATAGCGTGGCGAATCCAAGCGCTAGTTCCTTAATTGCGTTGACCGCAGCCTCCGCAGCGATTGAGGCTAGCGCCTGGGCCAGAATCTTCCGCATGACCGCCGGCCCGGTTTCACCTAACAGCACCCAATTGGCGACTACTTGACCTAACGCGTCCGCGAACTGAGAAAACGTATCTCGCAGGATTTCGCCCAGAGGTCGAATAGTAGTTTCTGTCTCGGCGACAAACGCTCTCATCGAATCTTGCAATTCGGCAAAAGCCCGTTTCACCGCCTCAATCGGAGAGAGGATTGCATCTTTGATAATCCGAGCGAAGTCGTCTAAACCTTCAGCGTCGAACCCCAATCGGCCTAAAGGCGTGGCTTCCTTCTGGGCCAATTGCGCCTCTCTAAGAATGCGTTCCTTCTCCTTCTCGGATCGTTGTAGTTCTGCCCCTTCTTCATCGTGAAGCGCCGCCTTCTTCGCGTTGGCCGCGGCAAGATCGTCAACCGCTTTCTGATACTTGGCACTGGTTTCTTTACCTGCTGCCTGTAGCGTCTTGAGTCGGCTCTCAAGGATTCGGATATGGGTATCGTTTGCGCGCTGGTCTTCTCGAATTAATTCAAGTTGTGTCTCATGGCGTTTGGCGGCATCTGCTAAATCAAGTTGCAATTGAGCATCAATGATCGCCTTGCGAGAGACGAAGTGGAGGCGCATAAGGTTAATAACTTCTTGTGCGGTATCCTGCTGAATGCGGAAGATGCGATCCTCAATTTCCTTTAACTGATTAAGGTAGTTTCGCTCATCCTCAATGTCCTTCCTGCGTCCCTCGCGGATCGCCTCATTACCTTGGGCCTGAATTGTCTTCCGCTGCTCGGCAAGAATCTTCAATCGGTTATTGAGTTCTGCTTCAGTGCGTACTCGCTCATCAACGTCGACAATAGTCTTTGCCGCTTCCAGTCGCGCGCGCGTTGCTTCAATCTCTTGATCGATCAGGTCCAAACGAATTTGCAGAATGCGTTTCGCCGCTTCTTCCTCGGTAACGACACGCCGATCCGCCAGTGCCTCAGTGGTTTCAATAATCCGCTCCGCGACAATCCGCTCGAGTTCCAGTGTCGTCTCGAGTTCACCAATCTTGATGTCGCGGATGCGTTCAGCGGTAGCACGTTCGCGCTGTAAACGTCGGGCGCGCTGCTCGTCATCTAGCCGATCCGCTTCCTGATTCAGTGCTTGAATGCGGTTGTTCAGATCCTGTTGTTCGGTAACAGTGAGGAAGCCGATGCGTTTTTGTTCTTCCAGCCCTTCGCGCCGTGCATCGATCTTTGCTCGCTCTAATGCCTCTATAATGGTTAATCCCTCAGATTCGACCGTTGCACCGCGTGCGATCGATGCTTCGATAACCTTGATTTGTCTGTCGAATTCGTTGACCAACAGATCAGTTTCATTCCCTCGTTGATTACGTATTGAGTCGGCGCGTTCTTTGGCGGCCTTTGCTCTCAACGCTGCGCTGGCGACATCAAACTCATTTTCCTTGTCTAACCTCTCTTGTTGTAGCTTGCTGATTTGATCGCTCAGTTTCCTAAAGTTGTCCTCAAATTGAGTGTCAGCCCGATTCAGCCCTTTAATTTCCGTCTCACGTTGAGCCAATATCGCATCAATACGAGATCTCTCTGCGTCCAGCACCTTCTTATTGTCCGCAATAAGCTGCTCCGATTGTTTCTCTCGATTAATGCGACCTTGCTGAAAGAGTTCATCAAGCGCCTGGTTGGTTTTTGCCGCCGCTCGACGTGCTGCTGCGACTACCGCTTCAGCCGTCCGCGTTGCTTCGGCTTCTATCTCTTCGCGTGATGGCGCTCCCGGCAATGGCACAGGAGCAAGCTGCGGGATGGAGATCGCCGGGATATTCTTCAGCGCTTCCATCTCTTTTATCTGTCGCACCAGCCCCTTAAAATCGCCTGTTAACCCCAACACAATCAGCGACAGTCCGCGCATCGAACTTGCGAACGCTCGGGCAGTCGGACCAGCGATCGTATTGAATATGTTTATTAGTGGGCGGGCCGCAGTAACGACTTCTCCAAAACTTCGTACGATGTCAGTAAGTGCTGGAATGAGATCACGAACAGCCACGGCACCCAACGCACGGATCTGGAAATTTAGAATTGCTAATTCATCGTTGAACTTGTCTGCCGCGCGTGCATCGTCTACTGAGATCAGGATGCCCAACTCACGAGCTCGTTTAATTACCGCATCAAGATCACCGCTGCTCTCCTTCAGAATTGCGAGCATCTGCTTGCCACCGCGCGTTCCGAACAGTTCTGCCGCGGCATTGGTCTGTGTAAACCCTTCTGGCATTTGAGCCAAAGCGGAGAGCGCATCGCGTAGTGCCGTTTCGGTATCTGAAATACTGATGTCGTATTTATTGAACAGATCGGCGGCCTTGCTGAGAGGATCTTGGGCCTCTTCCAGTTTGCGCTGAAAGTTAATAAGAGATTGCGTGAGGCTCCCGATCTCTCCGCCGGTTGTCTTTGCCACAATCTCCAGCGCTGAGAGCGTTTCGACTCCGACGCCCGTTTGTTGGGCGAGGTCAAACATCCGTCCCTGAAACTCGGCGGTGGACTTGCTAAGTTCAACAATCTCCTTGATGGCGACAACAGCAGCAGCAGCAAGGGCAGTAATCGCAACTACAGCAATGCCAATCGGTAACACAATCCCTCCCGCCGCCGCTCCAACACCTTCGGTTGCTGTGGCGAGCGAGGCTAGTTCGCCAGTCGCCTGCTCAGTTGATGGAATGATCTTCGCATTGTTAGCAAGCACTTCGGCGCCGAAGAACTTAATGGCGGCAGCATCACGATTGGCCTGCCCTTCGATCTTGGCGAATTGAGTAAGGAAAGTGGTTAACTGTGGGACTGATTTGCCGGTAGTTGATGCGAGGTTTGAGATCGACGCCGCAGCCTTATTAATCGCGGCTTCTTGCTTACCAGCCTCTTTGCCCAACCCGCCGATGTTCTCTGTGACACGCAAGAATGCCCCGCCGACTAAGGGGAGGCGCTGAGAAACAAATACATTCAGGTTATCGCCAATCTGACTAAATACTTTATTCGTTGATGAAACTGTCTGTGAAAGTTCGGGTCCGAGAGATTGGCGCAATTGGGCCACTGCCGCGCGCGTCTCAGCTACCGCCGCCTTACCACCAGACGAGTCGCCGCGAATGCGAAGCAGTAATGAGTTCTCTGACTGCGACATAAAGTAAAACGCGCCCTTCAACTTCGGAAGGACGCGCAAAGGCATCGCTAGTTAATTGTCAGCTACCAACTCTCAGGCGGTCGCGGCGGATGTAGTTGTGTGTACATTGCTACCGCCATCATCCGCAGGTGATCAATCGTCAACAAGTTTTCATGTTCGCTCGATCCGTGTTTTGACTTGAACCGTACCTGACCATTTTCTATGTCCGCGAAGGGGCGTTTGCAGTGACTACAAATCAGGACTGAGACTTCGCCTCTGGTTTCAAGAGTGAACTTGTGCATTCAAAACGATCGGGCCACTTTGTTTCGGAGCCGGTTTTGTTGTTGATTCAGCGAATATGCCAGCAACCGCAGACTCAATTCGCCGCGTCTCTGTTTCCATTTCCCACTCAGTAAGAACAGCGTTGCATTCCATATCGAAGGCTAAGGCCACGCTTTCATCCAGAATGCCTATCAAGTAGGAACATCGACTACTGGACGCTTTCGCTGTTTGCGCTAACCTCAGCACTGCTTCCCTGCTCTCCAGGAAAGCCGGCGATGGCATCAATGCTCGTCTCACCGTCCTTCATCGCTACTGGGATTTCAGGACATCCCCGGCTGATATAGATGAAAAGTTCCCAAAAGTCCCCAAGGGGAACGTCATGCGGGCTTAATTGGCCTTGTTTAGGCTTCACCGACAAACGAGGTTCTGCTACGGCATCAGCTAATACAATCTCCGCGTAGTCTGTAAGCCTCTCCAGCTCATCGTCGGGCAGTTCCAAGATCGCAGCCATCTCATCATCGAGCTTTGCTTTACCCTCTGGCCCGACAATCTTTTTTAAGATTGGGAGAAACCTCTGGGACTTGAGCGCTAGACTGGGACTTGGGCGCTGAACCATTACTTCATTCCCTGATTTACACTCGTACTTTCTTGGAACACGCTTAGACCACTGATTTTGCATTACGATTGTGCTCCTGCGTTAGTAATGAAGTAGCGACCAGCTCGGTCGCCCGCTGCGCGCGTACCGATTCCGTTGCCTTGAAACGCAAACGCTGATGCGGTCGGCTTCTTTGAGGTGAGTTGTGCCGCAAGCCCGGCATTATTGAACGCCTTGTAGAGATGGAAGACCGCGAACCGTGTCGGATCGCCTTCAAGTGGGGCAATCACCGCAACTGATGTGTACGATAGGATTCCGGCTCCGCCGAAGGTCAACCCCTTGGAGCCCATTACGTCACTCCGAGTCGCGGTAGGCATGAGAATCTCGGCAAGATCCATATCGCCTACTTGCCATGCGGAGCCAGAGATTACCTTTTCCTCCGCCTGTACGCGCGAGATTACCGCTTCCTGCGACTCGTCCGGGATGAAGTTGAGGACATTCGGCTTTACTAGCCACTCAGCTCCGTCTTGAGTCCATCCGACATGTCTGGCGTTGGGGTTTTGATCTGCATCAGGAGATCCGTCGAGAGCGAGGATGAGTCGTACGTCAGGTGCCCCGTCCCACTCGCCAGACCCGCCTCCCAGATCTGCGTAGATCTTACAGGGACCAATAAGGACCGCTTCAACTACGTAATTATCGGCTGTGCCTGCCATTGAATAGCTCCTCTCGTGGGTGAGTCTGAGGAGGCTATCTTTCGCTGGCGAGGCTTATGAAGCGAGGCCGAGCGGCGTGCTCAGAAGGGTTTGATTAAGAAATATCTTTCAACCACTGTTCCCAAGCGGCAATGATGCCCTTGACCAGTCTAATAACGCTTTCGTGCAACTTACGAGTAGCAGGATGCAAGTGCTTCGGCGGCTGATCTATCGTGGCCGCAACGGGCAAACGGATCTCGCTGTCGAATGCACTACTGCTCATTGAACACAAGCGTCACTTGCATCAAGGCGTCCCGGTAATAAACTGACTCACGCTCACGGATTGCTCCGTAGACGTGCTCTGCTTCCAAAACAATGCCGAAGATTATAGCAGACATGTTTCGTTTCCAGTCAGAAGTTTTTGCACTGCGCAGAGTCGCATCGAGGGCCGCCATGTAACGCATGATTTTGCGTGTCACGTTTGGGGCGGAATCAGCAGTCACGCCGACATAAATATCGAATCTCACTGCCTGATTAAGTCGATCGCGGGCTGCCGATTCAGAAGCAGCATTGCGATTCGGGCCTATGGCAAGTGTGGGAAACACCATTCGTTGAATTTGCCCTAATGCCCGTTCCTGAAAGTCTTCCATGTAGGCCGGATCGTCGGGCGGAAGCATTGCCTCAATCGGGTTGAACTCATCTAGGATCGCTTTGAAGTCACGCTCAATGACAAAGAGAGCGTTGTCAATTACGCCCTCTTCCTGAACTGCATAATATTTAAGGTTAGCTACCATCTATGCTGCTCGCTCCTGAACCCCAAACCCGGCACTCCGAGTAAATTCTACCAGTCGTTGCTGAATGCTTTTCACCATCCGCCGTTTGCTTTCCTCGGTTAACGAGATAATTGGGCGCGTCTTCTGATGTATAGGCGCATAAGGAAGCGCCGAGCCGATCACTAATTCATGCTCCTCAGGCCGAAGGATGGAATCAAGGGCATCCGGCCCGGTCATTGATTCGTACAATGCATCCTCACGTCGCAGGATAGTTTTGCCGGGGAACTCGCGCTCCTTGAATAGCTTGTAAGCGGGACTAAGCGGAGTCCACTTGCCTGATGCGCCACTTGCCCCTTCGGTATGGAATTGCTGACTTTCAATATCATAAAAGGTGGTAATTACTCCCGGCCAAAAGTTGCGGAAGTCGCTGATCTCCTGATCGACGCGATTGAAAGCGCGATCGAGTTGCACAACGCCTTGGATCTCTGCGACAAATCGTAACATTAGACGAAGGCTATTTTGCCTTTCATGCGATACTTTTTCGCGATCTCCAGCACTCGCGGAGGCAGTTTCTCACGCAATGGTTGCCCTTCAAGATTGACGAGTTTGATTGAGGCGGGATCTGTTTCTCTCCAAAGGTTGATCACTAATTCGATCACGGCTAGCTTCACGTCAGCAGGTGTCTCACGCCAGCCCCAAATCGCTGAAACGGTGACCGCGACGCCTGTGTACCAACCCCGCCATAGGCAATTATGAAATTGTGAGAACGGAGGAAGCATGCCATTGCTATTGATAACCAGTTGCCCGTTTAACTCCGTGAACGTTGGTGTAGTGTAACCCTCTGGAAGTGTGATGCTGGTATCTAGAGAACCTCCTACATAAGGAGGTAATCGCAGATAGTTAGTGCCGTCGCCGTAGAAGGTGCGCGATGTTGGAATAGGAATCGGAGCAGGGTTGAAGTAGCCTTCGGGCACCCCGCACTCGAGATCAAACATTCGACTAGCCTGTTCGATTAGTGAATCAAGTTCAGCGGGTGTGAGAACATTGACGGTCGCGGTGCCGCCTGATCCTGCTCCGCCCTGTGCCCGCCGTCGTACTTCGATTGATGAGCAATAAGCAACGGAGCGCTGAATCCGGATCAGGATAGATCGAGTTTCTGTTTCGCCGTTACTGGCAGCAATAGTGTTAAAGACTTCGTAGGTTTCGGCCCAAGTACCGCCGGAAAGTCGAATAAGAGTTGTGGTGCTCGTTTTGTCGTCAGTGACTTTAGTAATACCCGCAGGAAGGGACCATGAAGAGGTAGCAATCGTGAGAGATCCGAGCCAGTCAGACCAATCGATCTGATAGTCCAATATTTCTGTTGGTTCCTTGGTAAACACTAGCTTTTCCGATCCTCGTACGCGATCTCAGTGATCCTATCTTCATGGCTAAGCGTGATTACTCGCGATCTCTCACGATCAATACGCGAGCGGTGTGGTTCGGAGCCTATCATGATTGTGCGAGTCTCGCCAAACACCTTTATAAACTCTCTGGCATGCAGATGGTAAACATTTCCTACTTCGCCTCTTGCCTCGACGCCCGATAAAGGAAGCGTGACATCATTAGGCGTAAAGCTAATCTGCCCGATGAGTCCTGATCCCGAGTTGCCAGTTAACGCTACATCATTTGAAACACCAGGAGTGCCAACCGCTGCCGAAGATTGGTTACCGCTCAGCGGAACTTGCAAACGCGGCACTACATTTCCATGAGTAGCAGATGCGTCAACGCCTGAGACAGAGACAGTAGAGGCAGACAGAATAGTCCCAGGTTGCGTTATTGCCTGAACACCAAGGATTGATACTTGTCCTGACTTTGTGTAACCAAGTGATCCGGTTTGGCCGATAGCCGTGGTGCCTGAAAGCGTGATCGTGAGACGTGGCGAGATACTACTATCAACCTGCGAGGTAACTTCGGCACCGGTAAGCTCAGTCGAGCCTGACTTGGTGAAACTTAATGAGCCGACCTGACCAGAGGATTGAATACCAGAGAGCGCAGCACTACCAGGAGATGAAGCAGATACAGATCCGACAGTGCCCGCTGCCTCATTCCCTGACAAGCCAACCGTGATTGACACTGCAACGCTGCTGCCGTTTGTAGTTGCGGCTTCGCCGGTGAGTGCTAAAGAGGTACTAGACGCAGGGGTATCAACGGCACCCGCTCCTTGTGATCCTGACAGGTCAACGGATCTATTGACCGAGACATCGCCAGCAGATGCGGCTGCGTCTACGCCAGAAGGTTCTAGTTGTCCAGATTTTGTGAAACTAAGATCACCAACATTCGCGGAAACTTCTAATCCGGTTACTGAGACATCCACACTCGGAGTTAAATTGCCAGTATCGGTGAGAGACTCGTTGCCTGAGAGATCTACAGAACCTGATTTCGTAAAGCTGAGATCTCCAGCAGAAGTTGGGGCTTCGGCTCCACTGATAAGAATGTCCGCAGAAGGCGTGACGCTTTCAACTACGCTTGTGGCCTCTTCCCCTGATAGATCAGCCGTGCCTGTTTCGGTAAAACCAACAGAGCCGACATTACCTGTAGCGACTTCTCCCGTAATCGGGATCGCGATCTCCGGTTTGGGCGAGTTGATTGAAGTAGTGACTGAGACGCCGATGAGAGGCCGATCTATATCGCCCGTAACAAATACGGCATCCCCAACATCCGACGAGGCTTCGTTGCCGCTGAGTTCAATTGATAACGTCGGAGAGAGAGTACCCACCTCACTGGAAACTTCGGTTCCCGATAGAGAAACACTTAATGACGGAGTGAGAGAACCAATATCGGCCGACGCAGAGTTATCTGTTAGATCGACGGATGTATTCGGCGTAAGCGAGCCTACGCTTGCTGAGGATTCAACGCCCGAGATTTCCAGCGATCCGCTCTTCGTGAAATCAAGTGAACCTACATCTGAAGTTCCAGAATTGCCAGTGAGTGCAATTGATGAATTCGGCGAAACGCTGCCAAGATTTGTAGAGGTTTGATTCCCACTGAGAGCCACAGTGTCGTTAGGGGTGGGCGTTCCCAGACTTGCGGTTACGCCGTTTCCACTAACCGCTATTGAATTATTTGGACTGAGAGAATCAACAGATGTGGTCGCGGAGTTTGAGGTAATCGCGAAAGAATTGTTGGGCGTAAGTGTTCCGGCATTCGCAGTTGCAGAGGATCCAGAGAGCGCAAGACTGAGCCCAACAACGAGAGTGCCTATCGCAGATGTGGCCGATACGCCAGAGAGCGCGAT
>Ga0207689_10000116_pt1 | contig 65521 bp, 58 predicted proteins | sample KBSMisM52_FD_184312 | JGI IMG/M metagenome (GOLD analysis project Ga0207689, IMG submission 184312) | Miscanthus rhizosphere microbial communities from Kellogg Biological Station, Michigan, USA - KBS Miscanthus M5-2 (SPAdes) (version 2) | ecosystem: Host-associated > Plants > Roots >...
TTGCCCGGACCGAAGGTGTCGCCGAACTGGCCGAGATAGACGAACTGCGCGGTCTGCGATTCCCGCACGATGAGCTGCGCGCCGCGCTTGATTTCCTTGTCCTCATCGGGGAACCGGTACGACAGCGTATCGCGCGAGTCGTCCGTCCACTCGATGATATCGATGAACTGTTTTTTCAGGAAGTCGATAATGGCCATCGTTCCCCTTTGCCTGGTGAGTGGCGATACGCGGCTACTTCTTGGCCTCCGCAAGCTTCTTGACCTCGGCGTCGGCGTTCTTCATTTCGGTCTCGATCCGTTGCGCCGGTATCGCGCCGGGAACGATCGAGCCATCGACGAACATCAGCGTCGGCGTCGCATTGATCTTGAAGCGCGCGCCGAGCTCGGCCGTCTTGGCGATCGGGTTGTCGCAGTCGCCCTTGTTGTCGGGCAGCTTGCCGGATTCGAAGAACGTGTCCCACGCCTTCACGCGATCGTCCGAGCACCAGATGATTTTCGACTTCCGCGCGGCATCCGGATGCAGCTGGTCGATCGGAAAGAGAAACGTGTAGATCGTGACGTTGTCGACGGCCTTCATCTCGCTTTCGAGCTTGTGGCAGAACGGGCAATCGGCGTCGGAAAAGACGATGAGCGTGCGTTCGCCGGTGCCCTTGACCTTCTTCATCGCGAGATCGAGAGGCAGCGTCGCGAGGTCGACGCGGTTCAGCTTGCGCTGCCGCTCCTCGGTCAGGTTGAGCTTCGACTCGGAATCGTAGACCGAGCCGACGAGAACATATTTCGCCTTCGCGTCGGTGTAGACGATCCGGTCGTCGAACTGGACCTCGTACAGCCCGAAATAGGGGCTCTTGGTCACGCCCCGCACTTCCGCGCCCGGGAATTTCTGCTCGAGGGTCTTCTTGACCGCCGCGGCCTCCGGCGTGAGCGGCGCCGCCTTGTCCGTCCCCTGCGCGAGCGCCGGGGTCGCCGCAAATACTACGGCGGTCGCAAGAACCGCCACGGCGGTGGTGCTCCAATGAGCGCGGGCATGGGAAAACGGTCGCAATAACATGGCTTCTCCAGGGAAAATCGGGCCGGGGTTGGACAGTCTAGCGCAGCGCCGGTTGCGCCAAGGCGCGTTTGATGAGCGGCAGCCGATCGACGGCGGCCAGCCCGGCATTGCGCAGCGTTGAAAGCCACGGGGCGGGACGCCCGAACAGCCGGGCCAGCCCGTCCGTTACCGTCTGCATGGCAAGGACTGGTTCGACCCGGCGGCGGGCAAAGCGTTCCAGCAGCAGCGGGGCGCCTGGATCCGACACGGGACCGCGTTCGGCCTCGACCCACGCCAGCGCCTGCGCATCGCCAAAGCCCAGGTTGACGCCTTGGCCCGCGAGTGGATGGACGCCGTGCGCCGCGTCGCCGACGAGCGCCAGCCGATGCGCGATGGTCGTCGGCAGCTTCAGCAGCGACAGCGGAAAGCCCGCAGCCGCAGTGATCGGGACCAGCTCGCCCAGCGCGTGTTCGCCTGCGGCGGCCACCTGCGTTGCGAGGGCTTCTGGGCTGAGCATACGCAGTTCTTCCGCCATGGCGTCCGGGGCGGACCACACGATCGAGATCCGGCGGCCGGGCAATGGCAGCCAGGCGAGCACGCCACCGTCGGACCGGAACCATTGGCGCGCGATGCCGTGATGGGCTCGCTCGCTGGCGAAATTGGCCACGATGGCGGTCTGCCCGTAGGACTTGGGTTCGGCCACGATACCGGCGGCCTCGCGCACCCATGAGCGTACCCCGTCGGCGCCGATCACCAGCCGTGCTGCCAGCGAACGCGGGGTTGCATCGGCCGCGCCGAGCGTCAATGTGCCTTCGTCCGCCGACCACACCAGGCCGACGAACGGCATCCCGCCGATGACGGTCACGCCGGCATCGAACACCCGCCGCAGCAGCACCGAGCGCAGCAGGCGCTCTTCGACGATCCAGGCCAGCGCGCGCTCGTGGAGGTCGTAGGCGGAAAAGGAGAGCGTCGCACCCGCGTCGCCAACGACCCGCATGGCCTCGATCGGCGTCACGCGATCGCAGGGGAGCAGCTGCCACGCGCCCAGCGCGCGCAGGAAGGCCGCGCTGCCGGGGCTGATTGCGTAGACCCGATGATCGAACGTAAACGGATCGTGTTCCGGGGCGGCGATCGGCGCGCGATCGACCAGCGCGACCGAAAGTCCGGCACGCGACAGCGCCGGCGCCAGCGCCAGCCCCACGAGACCGGCACCGGCGATCACGACGTCGAAGCGTTCGCAACTCACCGCGCAGGCGAATCCGGCGGCGTCAGCACTTCGATCGTGTGGTGCTGGTTGGTGTAGATGCAAAGGTCGCCGGCGATGGTCAGCGACTGCTTGACGATGTCCGCCGCGGACATGGCCGAATGCTCGAGCAGCGCGCGTGCGGCGGCTTGCGCGTAGGCACCGCCGGAGCCGATCGCGACGATGCCGAGCTCCGGCTCCAGCACGTCGCCCGTGCCGGTGAGCACCAGCGACGCGGAGAGATCGGCGACCGCGAGCATTGCCTCCAGGCGCCGCAGCACGCGGTCCGATCGCCAGTCCTTCGCGAGCTCCACGGCGGAGCGCACCAGATGGCCCTGGTGCTTCTCGAGCTTGGCCTCGAAGCGCTCGAACAACGTAAAGGCATCGGCCGTCGCGCCCGCAAATCCGGCGAGCACGCGATCGTGGTACAGCCGGCGCACTTTGCGCGCCGTGGCCTTGATCACGACGTTGCCGAGCGTGACCTGGCCGTCGCCGCCCAGTGCCACTGCACCGTCGCGGCGCACGGAGAGAATGGTCGTGCCGTGAAAGGGTTCCATGGGCGGGCGGGCCAGGACGAAACGACTGTCCGGCTTCAGAGTCTGCTAGAACGATTTTTTGAGGAAGTGCCGGGGCGAAATGCCGATGAGCAGCAGCAGTGCGCGAATGATCGGCGACGCACCGACGATCTGCACCGCCTTGCGTTGCGACTCCACCCGATTGATGACGTTGAGCAGCGAGCCCGCGCACACGAAATCGATGCGCTCGACGGCCGACAGGTCGATCGGCACCACCGCGTGGCTGTACGAGTATTCCGTAACGAGCGCCATCTGCGGCGTGCACGAACCGGACAGGACGCCGTTCCACACGACCATTTCCACGCCGGCCTGGACGCTGCGATCGACGTGACCGTCATCGACGGCGCCGGCCACGGCGTCCATCGCCGGCGTCTCGGCGGCCGGGATGACGGGCGGCTCCCACGACGGCGGCGACTGCTCGAATGCAATCGCGTATTCGATGGCCCGCTCTTCGAACGGCTCCTGCTTGCCTTCGAATTGCAGGAGCTCGAGCACCAGCTGCCACGCGCCTTCGCCGGCGTCGCGGCCTCGGCGTATCAGGATCTCCAGCGCGGCGCGAATTTTCTCCGAGCGCTGCAACGTCAGCACGTAGCGATGCTTGCGTGCTTCCGCGAGGGCGCTGGCGAGCAGCTGCGCGCCGGCATCGTCGAAACCGGCAACCGCCGCCAGATCGAGCTTGGCCTGCACGCCATGCTTGGCCATCGTCCGCCGCAACGACTCGATTTGCGGCGCCGTGGCCGCGGTCAATTTACCGGTGAGCATCGCGTAGCCGGCTGCCGTGTTCTTCGGGCCCACCACGACCATTCGCGTGCCGGTGCTTTCATCCCAGCTCGGCGGCGACCGCTCGAACTGGACGACGTACTGGAGCGCAAACTGGTCGAAGGCGGCGCGGTCGTTCGCCCGCTGCTGCAAATCGAACAGTGCAAGCCAGGCGAGCGGCGAGGCCCGCGTCTCCGGATCGTTCTTCACGCCCTGCTCGAGCATGTCGCGCGCCGGCTTGGTTTGGCCGCCCGCGTACAGCAACGCCGCATTCTCCAGCACCGCGCACAAGCCGGGATTGGTTTGCCCGACCTCGATCGTCGTCCGCACTGGCGAAAAGTCGATGAGGCTCGCCCCGGTCACCGAGATTTCGCCCGCCGGCTCGGCGTGCGGCCGTTCCGGAGCGGTGCGGCGACCTTGCGCCTGGACGGCGATATCGCGGGCGGAAACCGGCACGCGAGGTGCCGCTCCGCTCGCCACGGGTCCTTCGCCTGGCTTGGCGGGTTCGGGTTTTTTTGCCGGCGATTTGGGAAAAAGGGCCATCAAATCGGCAGGATATGCCGCTGGAATTAGAGCAATGGATTATGTTCCCAAGCGTGGCCCCCTACAAGGCGACCGCGCTGCAGTGCCCTGGTTAACGGCGGGATGAGCCGGCCGTTGACGTCGCCGTGCGCCAAGCGCCGGTCTTCGGACCGCGTGGTTCGGGCGTTCAGCCCAGATTCTGCGCGGCGAAGCTCCAGTTGAGTAACTTGTCGATTACAGCATCGACGTAAACGGCGCGCTTGTTCTGCTGATCGAGATAGTAGGCGTGCTCCCACACGTCGATGGTGAGCAGCGGCTTCTGGCCTTTGGTGAACGGCACCTCGGCGTTGCTCGTCTTCACGATCTTGAGCGCGCCGGCGTCCAGCACGAGCCAGCCCCACCCCGAGCCGAATTGCGAGACCGTCGTCGCCGAGAATTCCTTCCGGAAACTGTCGTAGCCGCCGAACGCGGCGTCGATCATGTCCGCGATCTTGCCCGTCGGCTTGCCGCCGCCGTTACCCTTCATGCTGTGCCAGTAGAACGTGTGGTTCCAGACCTGCGCCGCGTTGTTGAAGATGCCCGCCTTGTCGGCCTTGCCCGCGGTCTCGTTGATGATTTTCTCCAGCGACGCGTTCTCGTAGTCGGTGCCCTTGACGAGATTGTTGAGGTTGTCGACGTAGGTCTTGTGATGCTTGCCGTAGTGAAAGGACATCGTGTTCGCCGAAATCACCGGCTCGAGCGCGTTTTCGGCATAGGGAAGCGGCGGTAGCGTAAACATGGGGAATTCTCCTGGCGAAGGTGCAGCAGGGACGGGAACGAACCGAAAATTGTACTCGCACGCAGCGGCTGCCCGGCGTTACGGCGGGCTGGCAAATGCGCGCAGTCCCATCAGCCGCACGAGCGGTGGCGGCGGGTTTCGGAAGCCTGGGAAGGTTCAGTCGCCGTAGAGCTTCTGCACGCGCTCGCGGCGCTCCTGCGCTTCAAGCGACAGCGTGGCGGTCGGCCGCGCGATCAGGCGGGGAACGCCGATCGGCTCGCCGGTTTCCTCGCACCAGCCGTAGGATCCGTCGTCGATCATCCGCAGCGACTTCTCGACCTTCTTCAGGAGCTTGCGCTCGCGATCGCGCGTGCGCAGCTCGAGCGTGTATTCCTCTTCGAGCGTTGCGCGGTCCGACGGGTCGGTCGTGATCTCGTTTTCGCGCAGATGCTCGCCGGTGTCGTCGGCGTTCTGCAACAGCTGGTCGCGCAGCTCCAGCAGCTTTTTCTTGAAAAAAGCGAGCTGCGCCTCGTTCATGTAGTCCTTCTCCGGCGCCTTGAGGATTTCCTCGTCGGTCAGCTCGCGGACTTTCTTGACGGCGGTTGCGGTTTTGGCTGCCATGCGTTGTCTTTCACCCTGCGGAAATGCACCCTCCGCACTAAATTGCGGATTATAGCCCGCGAAGCGCCCGCGCCGCTACCTATGCCGGCAGTGGGCTCGGGGGGCGCCGGCGGCCCGGACCAGCCCCGTATAATCCCGGAAAAACAAGGCCTTCCGATGACCACCGCACCGACAACGCTGACGCTTGGCCGGCCCGACGACTGGCACGTGCATTTCCGCGACGGGGCCGCGCTCGCGGCGGTCGTCCCGCACACGGCGCGCACCTTCGGACGTGCGGTCGTCATGCCAAATCTCAAGCCGCCGGTCACCACGGTCGCTGCGGCGGGCGAATACCGCGCCCGGATTCTGGCGGCGCTGCCGGCGTCCTCGCGATTCTCGCCGTTGATGACGCTCTATCTGACCGACAACATGCGTCCCGCCGAGATCGAGCGGGCGAAAACCTCCGGCATCGTCCATGCCGTGAAGTACTACCCTGCCGGCGCTACGACCAATTCCGACTCCGGCGTGACCTCGCTCGATCGCGTGTATCCGGTGCTGGCCGCGATGGAACGCCTTGGTGTCGTCCTGTCGCTGCACGGCGAAGTCACCGATCCCGCCGTCGACATGTTCGACCGCGAGCGTGTGTTCGTGGAGACGCTGCTGACGCGCATCGTCCGCGATTTTCCCGGCCTGAAGGTGGTGCTCGAGCACGTCACGACGCTGGAGGCGGCCGCATTTGTTCGCGAGAGCACGGCCAACGTCGGCGCCACGATCACGCCACATCACCTGCTGTGGTCGCGCAACGCGCTGTTCGTTGGCGGCATTCGCCCGCACTTCTATTGCCTGCCGATCCTCAAGCGGGAAACGCACCGGCAGGCGCTGATCGCCGCGGCAACCTCGGGCAATCCGCGCTTTTTCCTCGGCACCGACTCGGCGCCGCATGCCAGGCACACCAAGGAGGCCGCATGCGGGTGCGCCGGCTGCTACTCGGCGCATGCGGCACTCGAGCTGTACGCCGAAGCGTTCGACGATGCGGCGGCGCTTCCTCAGCTCGAGGGTTTCGCGAGTCATTTCGGCGCGGATTTCTACGGCCTGCCGCGCAACACGGATACGGTGACACTCGTGCGCGAAGCGTGGAATGCTCCAGCCGAATATCCGTTCGGCGCGGAGTCGCTGGTGCCGCTGCGCGCGGGGGAAGCGATTCGTTGGCGATTGCAGACATGACGAGCTCGCGGCGTGTGGCGCTGGCGAGCACGGCACGATGCGCGTAGAATCCGCGGTCCGAAGCCAGCCAGACCGTCGCTGCTTCCCGAGGCGCAATATCCTCGGGGAGGAGAGGAAAGTCCGGGCTCCGCAGAGCAGGATGCCGGGTAACTCCCGGACGTTATAAGTCGCCGCTAGCGCGGCCGATGAAGACGAGGAACAGGGCCACAGAGACGAGTCGCTTTCCTTCACGGGCAAGCGGGTGAAACGCGGCAACCTCCATCCGGAGCAACACCAAGTATGCGAACGACGACGCTGCTCGCCGAGTTCGCGGGTAGGTGGCTCGAGCGCAGCGGCAACGCTGCGCCTAGAGGAATGACGGTCATAGCGCAATCCGTTGCGCCGTAACAGAACCCGGCTTATCGGCTGACTTCGGATATATATCACGTGACGAAAACACGCGAGGGCGTTCCGCCCTCGCGTGTTTTCGTCCCGACTGCGGTCAGCGCGAAGAGCTTCGGGCGGCCGCGCGCTCTTCGCGTAGCAACTGCTACGAAGCGCGTCGATCATAAGCCGCTGCGCGGCCGTTTCAGTAACGCGCAGGCGCGCTGACAGCCTTCGATGGGCGCATCCGCTCATTGGGGCTTTCAATGCGCATACGCGCGCTACTGAGCGAGGTCGCCCAGCGACCGACGATCGGCGCGCTTCGTGCTGTTGCTACACGAAAAGCGCGCGGCCGCCCGAAGCTTTTCGTGCTGACATCATTCGGGCGCAAATTGTGCCGCCTGCCGCGAAGCGGCCGCGCACGCAATTTGCGCACGTTGGGCTACGCGATTTGCGCACGTAGCAGCGTTTTGAGTACCTTCCCAGTGTTGTTCTTCGGCAACTCGGCCAGGAATATGTAGGCCTTCGGGCGCTTGAAGCGCGCGATGTGCTGCAGGCAATGCGTGTCGAGCGCCGCTTCGAATGCGCGGCGGGCGTCGGCATCGCGTAACGGCGTCCTCGGCACGACGCAGGCGACGACTTCCTCGCCCCAGTCGGAATGCGCGCGGCCGATCACCGCGACTTCCGCCACCTCGGCGTGGGTCAGCAGCGCTTCCTCGACTTCGCGCGGATAGATGTTCGAGCCGCCGCTGATGATCAGGTCCTTCGAACGGTCCTTGAGGGTCAGGAACCCATCGTCATCGAGCGCGCCCAGATCGCCCGTATGCAGCCAGCCGTTGGCCAGCGTCGTGGCCGACGCGTCGGCGTTGCGCCAATAACCGCGCATGACCGTCGGCCCCCGCACCAGCACTTCGCCGACGACGCCTGCCGGCAATGCGCGATCGTCGGCACCGGCGACGCGCACGTCGATGCCCGTTTGCGGATAACCCACCGAGGCGATGCGCGCATCGTCGCCGCGCGCTACGGCATCGGCGACCACGGTGCGATCCATCGCGGTGATGGTCATCGGCGACTCGCCCTGCCCGTAGATCTGCGCGAGGCGCGGGCCGAGCGCGGCGAACGCCGCCTTGCAATCCTCGACGTACATCGGACCGCCGCCATAGACGATGCATTTGACATGGTCGAGCCGTGCATGCGCGAGCGCGGGCGCATCGACCAGGCGCTTCAGCATCGTTGGCGCCGCAAAGAAGAGACTGCGCGGCCACGCGTTGACGAGATCCACGATCTCGGCCGGATCGAACCCGCCCGAAACGGGAATCACGCTCAGCGCGCCGCGTGCGACGTGCGGGATCAGATAGAGCCCGGAGCCGTGCGACAGGGGCGCAGGATGCAGAATCGTGTCACCGGGATCGATGCCTTCGACATCGGTGAGAAAGCAGTGCGCCATCGCCAGCAGGTTGCCGTGGGTGATCTCCACGCCCTTCGGGCGGCCGGTCGTGCCGCTGGTGTAAAAAAGCCACGCGGGATCGTCGGCGGCAACCGCCATCGGTTCAACCGACGACGAGTGCGCAACGAGCCGCCCATACTCGGCGTCGCCGAATACGATCCCGCGCTCCAGCTCGCGCGCGTCAATGGTCGCCAGCGCCGCCTGCCAGGATTCGTCGACCAGGGCCACGCGCGCACCGCTGTCGTCGAGCACGAACGCGAGCTCTTTCGCGTGCAGCTTCGCATTGACTGGGACCGCGATCAGTCCGGCCCACCAGCACCCGAACAACGCTTCGATGTATTGCGCCGTGTTGCGCGAGACCAGCGCGACGCGGTCGCCCGGCAGAAAGCCCGCGGCGTGCAAGCCGGCAGCCAAGCCCGCCGCGCGCTGGCACAGCGATGCATAGTCATGCAGCACGCGATCGCCTACGGCGACGGCGGGAAGCCGCGGCCAGCGATGCGCCGTGCGGAAAAGCAGCGTTGCCAGATTGTGAATGGTGGATGCCACGTCAAGTCCGGCGCCGCCGCGCATCCTTCACGATTTCGCGCGCGGCGTTGCGGCCGGGAATGCCGGTGACGCCGCCGCCCGGATGCGCACCCGACCCGCACAGGTACAGTCCGCGCACCGGCATCCGGTAATCCGCATGTCCGAGAACGGGGCGCGCGGAAAACAATTGATCGAGCGACAGCGCCCCGTGAAAGATATCGCCGCCGGTCAAGCCGAATTCGCGTTCAAGGTCGAGCGGCGACAGGATGCGCCGCCCCAGCACGCTGCCGCGGAAATTGGGGGCGAACCCGTCGACGGCGGCGATCATCACGTCGGCGACTTCCTCCCGGACATCGTCCCACGTGCGACCCGGCAGCACGGCACCCAGTTCCGGGTTGGCGTGCTGGCAGAACAGGCTCGCCACGTGCATCCCTGGCGGGGCCAGCGACGGGTCGATAGTCGACGGGAGCAGCATCTCGACGATCGGCGCGCGCGACCAGCCGTCGGTCCGGGCATCGAAATACGCGCGCTCCATGTAAGCAAGCGACGGCGCCATGATGATGCCGCTGCTGTGATGAGGCTGCGGCGCGCGTCCCGGCAATGCCACGAAGTCCGGCAATTCGGAAAGCGCGACGTTCATCCGGAAGGTCCCCGATCCGCAGCGATAGCCGGCGATCCGCGCACGAAAATCGTCGGGCAGGTGCTCCGGCGCGACGAGGCGCTCGAACAGCAGCTTCGGCGTGACGTTGGCGACCACCCTTGCGGCTTCGATCACGTCGCCGCTCTCGAGCTCGATGCCGGTTGCGCGCCCCGCTTTCACGATGACGCGGGCAACGGACGCGCTCGTCCGCAATACGACGCCCCGTGCCGTGCATTCGGCAGCCATCGCCTGCGTGATCGCCCCCATTCCACCCAGCGCGTGACCCCACTGCCCCGGCTTGCCGTTCACCTCGCCGAACACATGATGCAGCAGCACATACGCGGATCCCGGCGTATAGGGGCTCGCGAAATTGCCGACGACCGCGTCGAATCCGAAGACTGCCTTGATGGGCTCGCTCGCGAACCAGCGATCGAGAACGTCGCCGGCGCTTTTGGTGAAGAGGTCGACGAGATCGCGGCGCTCGGACAGCGACAATGCGCGCAGCTTGCGGCCGGTCTTCATGAGATCGAACAGCGCCGCGATATCCTGTACGGTGCCGGACCCGATATTCGGCGGCGTTACACCCAGCATGTCGCGCAGCACCGCGGCGACGCGATCGAGCATCGCGTAATAGGCGGGCAGCGCCTCCGCATCGCGCCGTGAAAACTTCGCGACCTCCGCTTGCGTTGTCGCGATGCCGCCGCCGACCTTCAGGTATTCGCCGTTCGGCAGCGGGAGGAAGTTGGCGAATGGCCGCTCGCGAACGACCAGGCCATGCTCGGCGAGCTTCAATTCGCGGATCACCTGCGGATCGAGCAGGCTGACCGTATAGCTTGCCGTCGAATTGCGAAAGCCGGGGTGGAATTCCTCGGTAACCGCGGCGCCGCCCACGACGTGGCGGCGTTCGGCGACGCACACCGAAAGACCCGCGGCCGCGAGATACGCGGCGCAGGTGAGGCCATTGTGGCCGCCGCCGATGATGACGGCGTCGAAACGGCGCGCGTTACTCGTCACCGAGGCCGGCAGCCACCGTCGAGAATCCGCAATCGGCGTAGGTGATCTCGCCGGTGATGGCGCTTGCGAGCGGGGACAACAGGAAGGCCGCGACGTTGCCGACCTCGTCGATCGACACGTTGCGGCGAAGCGGCGCCGTCTTCTCGACAAAGTGCAGGATCCTGGAGAAGCCGCCGATACCGGCCGCCGCCAGCGTCTTGATCGGCCCTGCCGAGATGGCATTCACGCGAATCTGCTCGGGGCCGAGACAGGCCGCGAGGTAGCGGACGTTGGCCTCGAGGCTCGCCTTGGCGAGTCCCATCACGTTGTAGTTCGCGAGCGCGCGCACGGCACCGAGATAGGTAAGCGTGACCAGCGAGGCATTGCGTCCCTGCATGAGCGGACGCGCGCCTTTGGCGAGCGCGGCGAAGCTGTAGCTCGAGATGTCGTGCGCGGTGGCGAACGCGGAACGCGATATCCCGTTCAGGAAATCGCCGGCAAGCGCCTCGCGCGGCGCGAATGCGATCGAGTGGAGCATGCCGTCGAGCACGCCCCACTCCGCCTTGAGCGCGGCAAACAGCGCATCGATTTGCTCGTCGCTCCCGACATCGCAGCGCAGCACGGGATTCGAGCCGAAATCCGCGGCCAGCCTGACGACGCGTTCCTTCAGCTCGTCGTTGACATAGGTGAATGCGAGCGTCGCCCCCTCGCGTTGACAGGCGCGCGCGACGCCGTAGGCAATCGACCGGTTCGACAGTACACCGGTGATCAGAATCTTGCGATCGGCGAGAAATCCCATGGGCATTCCGAAGCAATGGACGGCCGCCGCGAGGATACGCGCAGCGGGCGGTCTTTAGTCGTCGCGCAACAACAGTGCATCGGCATTATCGAGCACGCCGCACGCGACGCGATTGTTGGGTTGGCCGGGAAACGCGTCGGAGGTCTTTTGGCCGTAGTGAATGACGACCGAGCGCCCTTTCAGCGACAGCGGTCCCTCGGTGCGGACACCGGTGATATAGGCAACGTAGGAGTTCTGGTTGCCCTCCGGGTTGGCGTAGAACTGCGGCAGCAGCTCGCCCGGGGACTTGTTCCACCCTGGCGGCGCCCACGGGAGCCCGGCAGAAAAATAATTGCTTGACGAGCAGTTGCCTCTCTCGTGCAGCGCGATCCGGTAGGTTCCGGGCACGAGATTGTCGATGGCCAACTCCACCACCACGCCATCGCGGTAGTTGAAGATATGCACGACGCCCGTAGCCGCGGAAGTCCTGCTGCGCAATTGCGCCACGAGGCCCCCGCCGCGCTCGACCATCGTCTCCTTCGTCGATTGGCAGCCGCCAATCGCCACCGCCATCGCGACCAGGATCGCGGCGCCCATGCGGCGATGGTATCGCGCTCGAATCCGCCACGCGCTGCCGATGGCCGAACCTCCCATCATGAACGCGTGATCACGCCGCACGCCACGCGCGCGCCGGAGTTGCCGGTGGGCTGCGTCGTGAAATCGTCCGGATCCTTGTGCACGATGAGGCCCCGGCCGACGATGTCCGTAATGCCGCTGCCGACGGTCATCACGTCGAGCTCGACGATCAGCGCCGCGTTCCCGCTCGCATCCGCGACCAGCATCGGCATGTCGCCCGCATGATGGTCTGGCACCACGGGATTCCCGTGCGGCTTGGCGAGCGGATTGAAATGGCCGCCCGTGCTCATGCCGTCGCCCGAGCCGCAATCGCCCTTTTCGTGAATGTGGAAGCCATGCGCGCCGGGCGCGAGGCCCGCCACGCGTGCGTCGACGACGACCTTGGTCCCCTTTTGCGTGAACGTCACCGTCCCGTTGGCCGTATTGCCTTGGGTCGGCTCGAGCTTCGCCGTTGCCTTGGGTCCCGGTGGCGCCATCGACGCACACCCGGCGGCGAGCGCCACCCCGACAATCCATGCGATCCTGCTTTTCATGTGGGCTCCAGGTGATGCACCGAAATAACGCACGGCGATGTCAGTCGGTCGCGATATCGAGTGCACGATCATAGAGCATCCGTATCCCATTGCCAAAAGAGCACGAACTTGGGCGAACCGTCGCGGTAGAATCGAAACAGCGGTGCCGTTCGAACCGCGGCGCATTCGAGCCGTTTTTATCCTTGGGAGAAATATCCATGACCGATCATCGTTCCGCAGGCGCGTTTGCGCTCGCGGCTGTTGCAACCGCGTTGCTTGCCGGCTGCTGGGGCAGCGACACCTATACCCCCGAATCCAACGTCAAGCCCGGATTCGTCGGTGTGGTGACCAAGACCACCTACGACGGCGTCAGCGACGACCTGTTGACCGCGGGCCTGGGCAAGACCGGGCTCGGCGCTGCCGCTGCGCCCCCGCCAGTCAATCCAACGGCGCCCACGGCCGCGGAACTGCGGCGCATCGCGATCTTCAACAACTATCGCGCGATTCTCGACATCGCCGCGAACGGCGGGTATGGGACGCTTTACGGGCCGAACATCGACGTCAACGGCAATCCGACGCTCGGCGAAGGCAAGATCGCCGGCACCGAATATCTAGCCTATGCGGACGACGGCACCGGCAAGCTGAACGTGACGATGATGGTGCAGATTCCCGCATCGTTCACCGCCGCGAAGGCCTGCATCGTCACCGCGGCGTCCTCGGGCTCGCGCGGCGTGTACGGCGCCATCGGCAGCGCGGGTGAGTGGGGACTGAAGCATGGATGCGCGGTGGCGTATACCGACAAGGGCACGGGCACCGGCTTCCATGACCTCGCCACCGATACGGTGAACTTGCAGAACGGCACGCGCAGTCCCGCTGCGGCAGCCGGCACCAGCTCGAATTTCACCGCAGAGTTGACCGCCTCGGAGCTTGCGTCGTTCAACACCGCGTTTCCCAACCGCTTGGCCACCAAGCACGCGCATTCCCAGCGCAACCCGGAGAAGGACTGGGGCAAGAACACGCTCGACGCCGTCCGCTTCGCCTTCTACGTGATCAACGAAGAGCGCGCAGCGCGCAACACCGACGGCACGGCCAAGATCGATTACAAACCGGACAATACGATCGTGATCGCATCGTCGGTCTCGAACGGCGGCGGTTCGTCGATCGCGGCGGCCGAGCAGGACACGGAAGGCTTGATCGACGGCGTTGCGGTCGGCGAGCCAACGCTCGAGCTCGTTCCTCCGCCCGGGCTCTCCGTCGTGTTCGGCGGTAACGTGCAGCCGGTTGCCCGTCCGCTGTTCGATTACTACTCGCTCGGCAACCTGTACATGGGATGCGCGTCGCAATCGCCGCGCGCGGCCAACTCGTACGGCGTCGCCGCGGTGCTGCCCGTGCCGGCATTCGCGCTGAATCGCTGCGCGGCGCTGAAGGCCAACGGCCTCCTGACGGCGGCAACGCCGCAGGGACAGGCCGACGAGGCGCTCGACACGCTGCTGGCCGCCGGCTACCTGTCGGAATCGATCCCGCTCTTCGCCACTCATTTCACCAGCACCTATGCGCCGGTCGTCGCAAGCTTCGCCAACGAATACGGCCGCTTCAGCGTGAAGGACAACCTGTGCGGCATCTCGATCGCCGCGACGGATGCAGCAGGCAAGCCGGCGCCCAGCGCCGCCGCCGCACTGGCGCAGATCTTCGGCACGAGCAACGGAGTACCGCCGACGTCTGTTTTCGCGCTCATCAACAACTTGAGCGTTGGCGGCGCGGTCAACACGCTGATCTCGGTGTCGCCATCGACCGGCGTGCAGGATTACAACATCGACGCGGGACTTTGCTGGCGCAACCTGTGGGTCGGTTCGGACGCCTTCGCGCAACGCGTGCAAAGCGGCGTGCGCGAGACGCTGCGCACCGGCAACTTGCGCGCCAAGCCGACCATCATCGTCGGCGGTCGGGCCGACACGCAGATCCCCGTCAACTTCAACGCGCGACCCTATTACGGTCTCAACAAGCTGGTCGAGGGCGCGCAAAGCAAATTGACCTATATCGAAGTCACCAACGCCCAGCACTTCGACGCCTTCATCGACAGCCCCGCGTTTCCCGGCTACGACTCGGCGTACGTCCCGTTGCATTATTACTTCATCAAGTCGATGGACGCGCTCTACGCCAACCTCACGAGCAGCGCTCCGCTGCCGCCGTCGCAGGTCGTGCGCACCGTGGCCCGAGGCGGTACGCCAGGGTCAGCGCCGCCGATCACGACGGCCAACGTGCCGCCGATCGCGGCCACCCCCGCGTCCGGCAACGCCATCACGTTCTCGGGCAACACGGTCAACATTCCGAACTGATCTCGCGCGCAATGTAGAATTGGACGGCCGCCCCGCTTGGGTGGCCGTTTTTGTTCTGATCGGGCGGACAGCCCGACGCGACGCTTCGTGAGACTCATGCCTTATCCACATCCCCAGTGACATGTCCTTTCGAATGACGCCGGAAGAGATCGTCTCCGAGCTCGACAAGAACATTGTCGGCCAGGAAGCCGCGAAGCGCGCGGTCGCCATCGCGTTGCGCAACCGCTGGCGCCGCCAGCAAGTGCCGGAACCGCTGCGCCAGGAAATCACGCCCAAGAACATCCTGATGATCGGGCCCACGGGCGTGGGCAAGACCGAGATCGCGCGCCGGCTGGCGCGGCTTGCCGATGCGCCGTTCGTGAAAGTCGAGGCGACCAAATTCACCGAAGTCGGTTACGTCGGCCGCGACGTTGACACGATCATCCGCGACCTGGTCGAAGTCGCCGTCAAGGAAACCCGCGAAGCGGAAACGCGCAAGGTCCGCGACCGCGCGGCGGACAACGCGGAAGAGCGCCTGCTCGACGTGCTGCTCCCGCCGGCGCGGGAAGTCAATCTATCCGACCTGAAGCCCACCGACTCGGTCACGCGGCAGAAATTCCGCAAGATGCTGCGCGAAGGCGCGCTCGACGATCGCGAAGTCGAGATCGAGGTGGCGACGATGCCGGCACAGATGGAAATCATGGCGCCGCCCGGCATGGAAGAATTGACGAGCCAGATCCAGGGCATGTTCCAGCAAATGGGCTCCGGTCGCCGCAAGCTGAAGAAAATGACCGTGGTCGAAGCGATGAGGCAATTGACCGACGAGGAAGCCGCGCGCCTGCTCAACGACGACGACATCAAGGCCAAGGCGCTCGCCGCCGCCGAGCAGAACGGCATCGTGTTCCTGGACGAAATGGACAAGATCGCGTCGCGCTCGGAGATGCACGGCGCCGACGTCTCGCGCCAAGGCGTCCAGCGCGATCTGCTGCCGATCGTCGAAGGCACGACGGTGGCGACCAAATACGGGATGGTCAAGACCGACCACATTCTGTTCATCGCCTCGGGCGCGTTCCACCTGTCGAAGCCGTCGGATCTCATTCCAGAGCTTCAGGGTAGGTTTCCGATCCGCGTCGAGCTGCAGTCGCTGTCGGTGTCGGACTTCGAGAAAATACTGACGGCGACCGACGCCTGCCTGACGAGGCAATATGCGGCGCTGCTCGCGACCGAGCAGGTCCATCTCGACTTCCGCCCGGACGGGATCACGCGTCTCGCGGAAATCGCCTTCGCCGTCAACGAGAAGCAGGAGAACATCGGCGCACGCCGGCTCTACACGGTGATGGAACGGCTGCTCGACGACGTGTCGTTCCACGCAGCGAAGCGGACGGGCGAGCAGATCGCGATCGACGCGACCTTCGTCGATGCGACGCTCGCGGATATCGCGGGCGACGACAACCTCGCGCGCTACATCCTCTGACGCAACGGATCCGTTGCGCACGCGCTTCGCCGATGTGACGCAACGCCCAGCCCTCCCGGGTACGCGCGATGATTGAACGAATCCTCGGCATCATCCTGCCGGTCTTCGTCGTCATTGTGGTGGGGTATCTGTACGCCCGCCGGGTGAAGCCGGACATGACGGCGGTCAACCGGATCAGCATGAACATCCTGGCGCCGGCGCTCATCTTCTCGGCGCTCGCGAGCAAGGACTTCGACGTCGAAGCGAACAAGCTGCTCATGCTCGCAAGCGTCGGTGTGGTACTGGGCTCGGGTCTGCTGGCGTGGCCGTTCGCCCGGTTGCTGCATGCCGATTACCGGACGTTCATTCCGCCGATGATGTTCAACAACTGCGGCAATATGGGACTGCCGCTCGCGGTGCTCGCCTACGGCCAGGCCGGTTTTTCGGCGATGGTGGCACTGTTCACGATTTCCAACCTCCTGCAGTTCACGCTGGGCGTGTGGATGATCGACCACCATGCACGATTCGGAAGTCTGCTGCGCAATCCGATGGTGTGGGCGACGTTCCTGGGCTTCGGGTTCGCGCTCGTTCATCCACCCATGCCTGAGTGGGCGAGCGTCGGCATCAAGATGGTGGGCGACGCGCTGATCCCGATGATGCTGCTTTCGCTCGGCGTGCGCCTGTACGAAGTGCGCTGGAGCGATTGGAAGCTGGGCCTGGTCGGCGGCCTCGTCTGCCCGCTCACGGGGATCGCCATCGCCGCGCTGCTCGCCCCGTTGCTGGCGCTCGATCCCTTGCAGTCAGGGCTGTTGCTGATCTTCGGCTCCTTGCCGCCGGCCGTGCTGAACTTCATGGTTGCCGAGCAGTTCAACCAGGAGCCGGCCAAGGTCGCGTCGATCGTCCTGATCGGGAACGTCCTTTCGATCGTCTTCGTTCCGCTAGGGCTCGCCCTCGCGTTGCATTGAAAGTGCAATCGGCGATACTGGCTGAAGAGGCTTTCAGCGCGCACATGCGCGCTACCGAGCGAGCCGCGAAGCGGCGGCGATCAGCGCGCTTCGTTGCAGTTGCTACGCGGAAGGCGCGCGGCCGCCCGAAGCCTTCCGCGCTAACTGCAGTCGGGACCAAATTATCGGCCGCGCGAAGCGGGCCTCGATAATTTGGTCACGTTCAGTATTTGATAGAACATCCGTAAGGCGTCGTGCTGGCGACGCTGACCGGCTTGCCCGCCACCGCTTCGCTCAACGCCGCGCGCACGTAGTTGTTCGCGGTCTTTCGATCGGATTCCCGTGCGCTGCGCTTGTCGTCGATCGCGCCGCTGTAGACGATCTGGCCGGACGGATCGATGACGAACATGTGCGGCGTGGTCTTGGCCGCATAGGCGCGGCCAGTGGCGCTCGTGCCGTCGAGCAGCACCGCCTTGGGCGCCGCGCCGCGATCCTTGATCCACGCGTTCATCTGGGCGGCGCTCTTGTATTCGCTGTTGCCCTGATTGGTCGAATTGATCGTGAGCCACACGACGTCCTTCGCGCCCCATTCCTTCTGCAGCGCCTGCATGGCGTCGGCGCCGTACTGCGCCTGGACGAACGGGCAATCGGGATTCGTCCATTCGAGGACCACGAACTTGCCCTTGTAATCGGAGAGCTTGACGGACTTGCCCGACGTATCGGTGATCGCGAAATCGGGCGCCGGGCCGCCGGCCACGGCGGCCAGCGCTGCACCCGCGGCCAGCGCGAGCGAGAGGGAGAAGAGACGAATCGATGTGGGTAGAGACATGGCGACCTCGCAGTTAGATAGCGCACTGGCTAAATCGTGGCCAGCGCATCCAGCACCGTTTGCTTCTGTAGGACTTCCGGGAGCAGCAGCGGTTCCTTGCCCGGACGATACAAGACATAGACCGGCACCCCCTGCCGGCCAAGCGCGGCCAGTGCCTGCGTGATCGCGGGATCGCGGCGCGTCCAATCGGCGCGCATCAACGAGACTCCGCGTTGGGCGAACGCCTCCTTGATCGCGCCGTCGTTCAACACCAGCCGCTTGTTCACCTGGCAGGTCACGCACCACGCCGCTGTGAAATCGACAAACACCGGTTTGTTGACCGCGGCCAGTTCGCTCAAGCGCACCGGCGTATACGGTTGCCACGGATCGCTCGCCCCGGACTTCGCCTGCGCGGGCGCCGATGCATTGCGCTCCGGCATCCCGGCGAACAGCGGCCACGCCACGACGAGCGCCGCAGCGACGCCGAGCAGCGCGAGGACGCTGAACGCCATCGCGGCCCCGCCGCGGTACGCGCGCCACGCCCACAGCGCGAACGCGACCACGACCAGCGTAACGAGCAAGCGCACGACGGCGTCGTTGTCGACCTGCGCACCCAGGACCCAGACGAGCCACGCCACCGTCGCGTAGAGCGGAAACGCGAGGAACTGCTTCAGGCGCTCCATCCACACCCCAGGCTTGGGCAGCACCCGCCGCCAACCGGGATACCAGGTGAGCAGCACGAACGGCAGCGCCATGCCGAGGCCCAGCGCGGCGAACACGAGCAACGTCAACAGCGCCGGTTGCGCGAGCGCGAATCCCATTGCCGCCCCCATGAACGGCGCGGTGCACGGCGACGCGATGATGACCGCGAGGATGCCGGACAGCGCGGCGTTGACGTATTGATTGCGCGCCGACCAACCCGCCGCTGACGAGGGGACCAGCGCCGTGAACTCGAATACGCCCGACAGGTTCAGCGCGAGAATGAAGAACAGGACCGCGAGGCCGGTGATGACGGCCGGCGACTGCAATTGGAAGCCCCATCCGAACTGCTCGCCCGCCGCGCGAAACACCAGCAGCAATCCGGCGAGCGCGACGAACGTGCCGATCACGCCGGCGCCGAAGCTCAGGCCCTCGATGCGCAGGTGATGCCGGTTGCCGTGTCCCGGCTTGGTGAGCGAAAGCGCCTTGAGCGACAGCACCGGGAACACGCACGGCATGAGGTTGAGCACGATGCCGCCGATGAACGCGAAGACCATCGCCACGGCGAGCGACAGCCCTTCGGCTGCAGGCAGCGGCGCGGCGAGCTTGAGTTCCGGCGTTGCCGCACTCGCGGGTTTCGGACCGGCGATGACCGTGCCCGCGAGTGGTGTCTCCAGCGTCATTGTCTTGACGAGGCCGCCGCCGCTGGTGAAGCCGTTGGTCGCGGTGATGACGCCGGCGACACGGGTAAACCCGGGGGCGAGCTGGTTCGCAACCGGAAGCGTCAGCACGAACGTCCCGTTCGGATCGCGAATGAACGACTGCTTGCCGGACGCCTCGACCTGCCCTTCCTGATAGGGGAAGAAGTGGACGCCGGCTGGCGTGGTGGCGCCCGCCGGGCCGGTCAGCGTGACCACGACTTTCGGCCCGTCGGCGCGCGCGGCGAACAGCCAGCCGGGTGCGGCGGCGGGAATGGCATCGCGGGTCGCTCCGATGGCGCTGCCCCACTGCGGGTACAGGTCGGAGCGCTCGGCCACGGGCAACGCGAGCTCGAGCTGCGCGTCTTCCGGAATGCACGTCTCCTTGCACACCAGCCATTCCGCTTTCGCGCCGAGCGTCAGCGTGTCGCCGGCCCGGGCGTCCTGCGGAACCTTGATGTCGGTCAGCAGCAGCACCTCGCCTTCGTACCCGTAGTTGACGAGCGGTCCGGCCGGAAGGGCGTGCGGCGCCGGCCACAGGATGGGTCCGGCGGCAACGCCCGCCGGCAGCGCCCACGCCAGAGTCGTGGGCAGGCCGGAGTCACCCGGGTTTTGCCAATACGTATGCCATCCGTCGGCCATCTTGAGGCGCAGGGCGACGGTCATCGGCTGTCCGGGGATGAACGCCGTTCGTTCCGAGACGAGCTCGGCCTCGACATGCGGGGTCTTGACCGGCGCAGCCGTACCCGTCACCGCAAACACGGCGGCGCACAGCGCGGCACACAGGAAGAAAGGGGTACGAAACATGGGAATCAATCGAACCACGCGCGAAGTACGTACAACAGGCGTTGGGGCGCCGGGCTTCCGGTTAGGTTCCTTGAAAAAGCTACAATTATCGCTTTTTCCCGCCGAATCGTTGCAGCCGCCCGGCTGTTATGACAATGGCATAACAGCGCGGCTCCCCGATGCTCGAAGCGCTTCTCGTCTCCACAGCCGTGGTCGCCCTGGGCGAGCTCGGCGACAAGACGCAATTGCTTGCACTTGTGCTCGCCGCACGTTACGGCAAGCCCTGGCCCATCATCGCCGGCATCTTCATCGCCACGCTGGCCAATCATGCCATCGCCGGCTGGATCGGCAACTGGGTGCGCAGCGTCATGCCGGCCGACGTGCTGCGCTGGCTGCTGGCGCTTTCTTTCTTCGCGGTCGCCGCGTGGGCGCTCAAGCCGGACAAGCTCGACGACGATGACGCGCCGCCGGCATCGACGTGGGGCGTGTTCGGCGTCACCGTGGTTGCGTTCTTCCTGGCCGAGATTGGCGACAAGACGCAGATCGCGACGGTGATGCTCGCCGCCAAATTCGCGTCGCTTGCGGCCGTCGTCGTCGGCACGACGCTCGGCATGCTGATCGTCAATGTACCCACGGTGTTCATCGGCCGCGCCGCCTCGGAAAAGATTCCGTTCCGCGCAGTGCGCATCGCCGCCGCCGCCTTGTTCGCCGGGCTCGGGCTGTGGGTGCTGGTGGCGCCCTGACACGCACGGCTCCAGCAAAACCGTGCCGGTATAATCAAAGGCTTACCAAAAACGCCGCCATGAAACCGTTCAATCATCACGAGATCGAAGCCGCGGCGCAGTCCGCGTGGCGCGCGGCCGACGTCTACCGCGCCACCGAGCGCACCGACAAGCCCAAGTATTTCTGCGTGTCGATGCTGCCTTATCCGTCGGGCGTGCTGCACATGGGTCATGTGCGCAATTACACGATCAACGACATGATGTACCGGCATCTGCGGATGCGCGGATTCAACCCGCTGATGCCGATGGGATGGGACGCCTTCGGCCTGCCCGCGGAAAATGCCGCGATCAAGAACCGGGTCGCGCCGGCCAAATATACGCGCGACAACATCGCGCTCATGAAGGGCCAGTGCGAGACCATGGGCTGGGCGATCGACTGGTCGCGCGAATTCGCGACGTGCGACCCCGGGTACTACAAGTGGAACCAGTGGCTGTTCCTCAAGATGCTCGACCAGGGCATCGCGTATCTTACGACCGGCGTCGTCAATTGGGACCCGGTCGACCAGACGGTGCTCGCCAACGAGCAGGTGGTGGACGGCCTGGGGTGGCGGTCGGGCGCGCCGGTCGAGAAGCGCGAAATCCCGATGTACTACCTGAAGATCACCGACTATGCCGAGGAGCTTCTCGCGTACCTCGACAAGATGCCCGGCTGGCCCGAGCGCGTGAAGACGATGCAGGCCAACTGGATCGGCAAGAGCGTCGGCGTGCGCTTCGCGTTTCCGCACGACATACGCGACGATCGTGGCCAGCTCATCGGCGACGGCCGGATGTACGTGTTCACCACGCGCGCCGACACGATCATGGGGGTGACGTTCTGCGCGGTCGCCGCCGAGCATCCGCTGGCGCTGCACGCGGCGAAAGCGAATCCGCAGCTCGCCGCGTTCATCGAGGAATGCCGGCGCGGCTCGGTGATCGAGGCGGATCTCGCCACGATGGAGAAGAAGGGGATGCCGACCGGCCTGTACGTGCGGCACCCGATCACCAACGAGCCGATCGAGATCTGGGTCGGCAACTATGTGCTGATGAGTTACGGCGACGGCGCCGTCATGGGCGTGCCGGGTCACGACGAGCGCGACTTCGCGTTCGCCCGGAAATACGGATTGCCGATCCGGCAGGTGATCGCGGTGGAAGGCGAGGAATTCTTTGCCGACATGTGGCAACCCTGGTACGCCGACAAGGAGCGCGGCCGCTGCGTGTTCTCGGTCAAGTATGACGAGCTGACGTATGAACAGGCGGTCGACGCCGTGGCCGCCGATCTCGCGGCGCAGGGTTTGGGCGAGAAGAAGGTCACCTATCGCTTGCGCGATTGGGGCGTTTCCAGGCAGCGCTATTGGGGAACGCCGATCCCGATCATCCATTGCGAAGGCTGCGGCGCGGTACCGGTGCCGGAAAAGGATCTGCCGGTCGTGCTGCCGGAAGACTGCGTGCCGGACGGCACCGGCAATCCGCTGGCCAAGCGCGCCGATTTCGTGAACGTCGCATGCCCGAGGTGCGGCAAGCCGGCGAAACGCGAGACCGACACGATGGACACGTTCGTCGATTCGTCGTGGTACTACATGCGCTATGCGTGCCCGGGCGCGTCCACGATGGTCGATGCGCGCAACGACTACTGGATGCCGATGGACCAGTACATCGGCGGCATCGAGCACGCGATCCTGCATCTGCTCTACGCGCGTTTCTGGACGAAGGTGATGCGCGACATGGGCCTCGTGAAGGTCGATGAGCCGTTCACGCGCCTGATGACGCAAGGGATGCTCCTCAATCACATCTACTTTCGCCGCAACGCGAAAGGCGGCGTCGAATACGTCGCGCCCGACGATGTGGACGTCCGCTACGATGCCGAGGGCCGGATGACGGGCGCCGTCCACAAGCAGGATGGCCAGCCGGTCGAATATGGCGGCGTCGGCAAGATGGGCAAGTCCGAGCAGAACGGCGTGGATCCCCAGATGCTGATCGACCGCTACGGCGCCGACACCGCGCGCCTGTATGTGATGTTCGCCGGCCCGCCGCAGGATTCCGCGGTCTGGTCGGACAGCGGCGTCGACGGCGCGTCGCGTTTCCTGAAACGCCTGTGGACGTTCGCCCAGGCGCATCTCGCGACCGGCGCCGGTGCGGCGTTCGACTATCGCGACGCCGACGCGTCGGTGCGGAAGGCGCGGCGCGAATTGCATATGACCTTGAAGCAGGCCGACGACGACTACGCGCGCATCCACTACAACACGGTTGTGTCCGCCGGTATGATCATGCTGAACACGCTGGAGAGCGTGCCCGGCACGGCGCGCGGCGCCGATGCGTTGATACGCGAGGGACTGTCGCTGTTGCTGCGGGTGCTCTACCCCGTGGTCCCGCACACGACGTGGGTGCTGTGGAACGAGCTTGGATTCAAGGACGAGTCGGGTGATCTCATCGACGCGCCGTGGCCGGAGGTCGACGCCGGCGCGCTCGCCCAGGACGAGATCGAGCTCGTCCTGCAGGTCAACGGCAAGTTGCGCGGCAAGATTGTCGTGCCGGCGGCGGCGACCAGGGAAGCGATCGAGAGCGCGGCGCGCGGCAGCGCCGAAGTGGCCAGGCACGCGAACGGCGCGCCAGTGAAAAAAGTGATCATCGTTCCGGGGCGGCTCGTCAATGTGGTGGTGTGAAAAGACCTTGTGGGTCGGGCGAAGGGTTGACGCCTTATCGGGCAAGGCCTTCGCGTTGCCCACAGGCACCTGGACACGCTCGCTGGCCTTGCCACTTGGCCTGATGCTGCTCGCCTCGTGCGGCTTCCACCTGCGCGGCGATGCCGACTATCCGTTCGACACGATCTTCGTCAACGCGCCTTCGTCGCCGCCCTTGTCCATGGAGCTGACCCGCGCGCTCAACGCCGCTGGCAAGGCCAAGGTCGTCGCATCGGCGTCGGGGGCCGAAGTCGCGCTCGACGTACCCTCGGTGGTCGACGACAAGGAAGTGCTGTCGCTTTCGTCCGGCGGGTCGGTGCGCGAATACCAGCTGGTCAAGCGCGTCGCGTTCCGCTTGCACGACAAGAACGGCATCGACTGGATGCCTGCCGGCGAAATCGTGATCCGCCGCTCGTACACGTTCAACGAGACGCAGGTGCTCGCACGCGACCTGCAGGAGCAGCGCTTGCTGCGCGACATGCAGACCGATGCCGTCCAGCAGCTCGTGCGGCGGCTGCAGGCGGCAAAACGACCAGCGTAAATTTTGTTCGCCGCGCTTCGCGCGGCGGCAAAATTTGCGCTGGGTGAAAATTGCGCGAAAAGCTTCGGGCGGCCGCGCGCTTTTCGCGTCGAAAAAGCACGAAGCGCGCCGATCATAAGCGCGCTCCGCGCGCCGTTCAGTTGCGCACCCATGCCGGCTGAATGGCTTCGATGAGTGGTTTTGTTGCTCGAGGGTTCTGTGAATCTGCGCGTTGAGGATCTTCCCGACCATCTGCGGCGTGGTGTTGCGGCGCTGTACGTCGTTCACGGCGACGAGCCGTTGCTCGCGCTGGAAGCCGGCGATGCGATTCGCGCCGCGGCGCGCGCCGCCGGCGCCGTCGAGCGCGACGTGCTCGTCGTCGAGCCCGGCTTCAAGTGGGATGCTTTTCTGGGCGCCAACGCCAACGCAAGCCTCTTCGGCGACCGCAAGTTCGTCGACCTGCGCATTCCGTCGGGCAAGCCGGGGATGGAAGGCGGAAAGGCGCTCGAAGCTTACGCTGCCAATCCCAATCCCGACAACGTGACGCTGGTGACGCTGCCGCGGCTCGATCGCGCGACGCAGACCTCGGCGTGGTTTACCGCGCTCGCCAATGTCGGCGTCACGATCGCCGTGTATCCGGTCGAGCGCGAAGCGCTGCCGGGATGGATCGGCGCGCGCCTTTCCCGCCAGCAGCAGCGCGCATCGCGCGAAACGCTCGCGTTTCTCGCCGACAATTGCGAAGGCAACCTGCTGGCCGCACGCCAGGAAATCGAGAAGCTCGCGCTGCTGCTGCCGGAAGGCGAGCTCGATCACGAGGCCGTCGAGCGCGCGGTCGCCGATGTCGCCCGGTACGATATCTTCCAGCTTTCGGAAGCCTGGCTCGCCGGCGACGCCGCGCGCGCGGTGCGCATTCTTCGCGTGGTCGAAGCGGAGGGCGATTCTCCCACGCTCGCGATCTGGCAGCTCTCCGAAGACGTGCATGCTCTGGCCGCCGTGGCCACGCTGGTTCGGTCCGGCACGCCGGTGTCGGTAGCCGTGCGCAATGCGCGCGTGTGGGGCAGACGACAATCGGCGCTCGAGCGCGCGGCGCAACGCGTGCCTCCGGCGCTTATCGCGGGACTGTTGACGGCGACCGCGCAGCTCGATGCGCTGGCGAAGGGTATCGGGAGTGGCAACGTATGGGACGAGCTCGCGACGACCGCGCTCGCGCTGGCCGGCGCGCCGGCGCTGCCGTTGCCCGCCGGGCTGTCGCCCTAGCGCCGGGCGGGCGGCCGTCGAGTGGCGCACGCGCTCATCGTGGCTTACAAGTCGCATACGCGCGCTACCGAGCGAGTCGCGAAGCGACGGCGGTACGCTTGTCCGAGCAGGGCGGAGCCCAGGCGCGAAGCGCGCGCCTGCGAGGACGGGTGGGCTGCCGACACGCAGTCAGGCGGCGTAGCAGGCTATGCCAATGAGGCAGCGGCGCGCCTCGATGAATTTGCCGCACGAAAAGCGCGCGGCCGCCCGAAGCTTTTCGTGCTGACTGCCTTCGGGGCCAAAACATGGAGCGCGCAGCGCGGAGTGTTGTGTACACGTCGGGAGCAAATCGTGGGCCGCGCGAAGCCGGCCCTCGCGATTTGGCCAGGGGCCCTACTCAATGGCGCTTGCGGCCCGGCTTGTCTTTGGCCGGCGCGGCGTCCAGCACCAGATCGGCGGCGTTCGATTCCTTGCCGCGCTTCTTGAGGTCGGCCATCAGTCCCTCATCGGTCAGATCGAGTGCCTGGGAGTGGTCCCAGTCGCGTTTCGCGACCCGCTCGAGCGGCCCGACCACGTGGGCGTCGTCGACCTCGATCGCGAGCTCGCGCCGCGCATCGAAGCTGCCCGGCGCAAGATTGATCGAGCCGACGATCGCGCGCGCGCCGTCGGCGAGCAGCATCTTGCCGTGCAGCCGCATTCCCTTCAGCTTGTGCACCTTGGCGCCGACGTCGCTCATGATGCGCAGTCCCCCGACCCCTTCGATCAGCTTTTCCGCCTTCAACGTGTGCGGCGGACGCGCGACGATGCGCACGTGCACGCCGCGGCGCGCGGCACGCACCACGCGTTCGATGATCACGGCGTCCTGATAGCGCTCGTTCTGCAGCCACAGCGAGTGCTGGGCGCGATCGATGAAATGGGCAAACCGCTCGCGTCCGTTGCTGTTGCACCAGATGAGCGCCGAATCCGGATGCGGCGTGAACGTCGCGCGCTTCCAGTCGGCATCGAAGCACTCGATGACTTCGGCCACCTCATGCGGATGCCTGGTCGCGATGGCGTAGTCGCGCGTCTCGCTGACGTTGCGCGTTTCCCAGTTGAGCGACATGACGAATGCCTGCGACTCATCGACGGTCATCGACTTCTCGTGTGTCAGGTCGAACGCCGGGTTGCTGTCGAGCACCGACACGCCGGCCTCGACCAGTTGCCGCCGCGAGTCCTCGTTTTCGGTCTCGCCGCTGCGGCGCGTCGGATTCAGCATGACACGCACGTCGACGCCGCGCGCCCGGGCTTTGATGACCGCGGCGATCAGCTGGGGATCGGAGAAGACGAACATCTTGATCCGCAGCGTTGTCTGCGCCGCTTCGACGGCGTCGAGCAGCGGCTTCGCGGTGGCTTCCGGAAATACGAAGAGTTCTCGGGACATGGCGATCACGCGGGTGACGGGGTAGAGGCATCGGCGAACTGCACATGGTACAGATCGGCATAAAGGCCGTTGCTGGCAAGCAGCTGCTCGTGCGTGCCCTGCTCGGCAACGATCCCATTGTGAAGGACGAGAATGTTGTCCGCATCGCGGATCGTCGACAAGCGATGCGCAATGGTAATCACCGTGCGGCCTTTCATAAGCCGTTCGAGTCCCTCGATCACCAGGCGCTCGGATTCGGTGTCGAGCGCGGCCGTGGGCTCGTCGAGGATCAGGATCGGATTGTTGCGGATCACGGCGCGGGCGATCCCGATGCGCTGGCGCTGGCCGCCGGACAGCGTGTCGCCGCGCTCGCCGACCACGGTGTCGTACCCTTGCGGCATCCTGGCGATGAATTCGTCGGCATTGGCGAGCTTGGCCGCCGCGATGACCTCATCCTCCGTGGAGATGCCGGGATGGCCATACGCGATGTTGTCGCGGATCGTCCCGTGGAAGAGCACCGTCTCCTGCAGCACGAAGCCGATCTGCTTGCGCATCGGGTGCAGCTGGTAGTCGCGCACGTCGACGCCATCGATCAGCACGCGCCCACCGGTCGGATCGTAGAAGCGCGGAATGAGGCTCACGATCGTCGATTTTCCGCTGCCGGTGCCGCCGACCACGCCGATGATCTGCCCGGGCTTGATCGAAAAGCTGACGTCGCGAAGCACCGGGTTGTCCTTGTCGTAGCCGAACGCCACGTGCTCGAAGACGATGTTGCCCTTGAACGGCGCCGGCGCGATGGCGCCGGACTTTTCCGGGATCACGTCGTCCGCCGACAGGATCGACTGGATGCGCTCGAGGCCGACGGCGGTCTGCGCGATCGTATTGGTCATCTTCGCGAGGTCCTGCACCGGCTTGAAGAATTTCGAGAGATAGGCGAGGAACACCGTGAGCGCGCCCACGGTCATCACGCCGGTCAGGATCAGCGACGTGCCGCGCCACAGCACGAATGCCGTGCAGAACGACACCACGATCGTGACCACCGGCGACAACAGCGACTTCACGCGTCGCGCGCGCAGCGCGGCGGTCACCGTCGCACGGCTCGCCACGTCCATCCGCGATGCTTCCAGGTCCTGGCGGTCGAAGGCGCTGACCGAGCGCACGGAGCCCAGGCCCTGTTCGGCCACGGCGACGATCTCGCTCTGCCGCTTGCGGACGTCGCGCGTCGCGCTCTTCACGGCCTTCTTGAAGCGCATCACGAAGAGCAGCAGGAACGGCGTGACGCCGACGGCAATCAGCGCGAAGTCCCAGTTGAGCCAGAACATGATGCCGAGCATGCCGACGATCGTCATCATGTCGACGACGATCGACAGCGTGGCGGACGACGCGAAGTCCTGCACCGTCGCCACGTCGCTGGTCAGCGTCGACAGCAGCGCGCCGGTCTGGTGCGTTGAGTAATAGCCGAGCGACAGCCGGTGCAAATGGTCGTAGATGCGAATGCGCAAATCGTGCGCGACCCACTGGCCGACGCTTTCGGTGTAGTAGTTGTCGATGTAGCTCGCGACCGAATCGAGGATCGCGATCACGATCGTGGCCAGCCCGGCGAACAGCGCGAGACCCATGGTGTCGCGGTCGATCCCGAGGTCATGGACCCAGGCGAGCCACTCCGGCAGCTTGTCGTGGCCGAGCGCGTTGTCGAGGACGACCTTGAGCGGCCACGGCGACGCGAGGCTCATCAGCGTCTCGACCATCATCGCCGCGAATACGATGACCAGCCATCCCTTATAGGGGCGGATCATCGAGCGGACGAGGCCCGACATCCACGCCTTCTGCGGAGCGGCCTCGGGAGCGATGGGAGTCGGCGCGGGATCGGGCATGGTCATTCAGTTCGTGCGTGCCGCGGTGGCGGCGCTCAAGAATACACCGGTCAACGAATGACCGCCGACGGGGCGATCGGGGTGCAGGTCGCCTGCCGATCCTTGAGCGTGCACGTCGACATCAGTGCGCCGCGCACGTCCCATGCCCGGATCAGCCATCCCGGTTCGGTGCGATCCATCATCATGAATCCGAAGCCGCTGGCAGAGACGAGTTCGGCGACCACGGCGCCCGGCGCGGGTTGCTGGTTCGGCGGAAACGGAACCGGAAACGGCTGATCCAGCCAGACACCGCCGTTGCCCGCGATGAATTGCGGCGGGTAATTGGTCGCAAAGCTCGTGAACTCGAACAGATGATTGTGTCCCGACAGCATCGCCACGACGTTGGCCGGAACGAGCGCGCTGGAATGAAGCGCCGCCATCACCGATTGCAGACCCGCGTTTCCCGGATACGGCGACTCGGGCTTGCCCGGATTCGGCGCGAAGCCGAGCACCGGATGATGACTCAGGAAGAACACCTGCGGCGCCTGCGCGGTGCGCGCGAACGCGTACTCCATTTCGCTCCGATAGTTGCGGTACATGAGATCGGCGGGGTTCAAGGGCGTCACGCCGACGTTCGAGGAATCGAACACGATGAACTGCGTGTCGGTGCTGCTCCCGAGCGGGACGGCGTAGGCATCGCCGTAGTTGCCGATATCGTCGTCGGCAGCGACGTTGCAGTCCTGCCGTGGCGCAACCGGTCGCGGATCCAGGAAGCGCCACCAGCCCTGTCCGGCGCGATTGCACGACTCGTGGTTGCCGCGCACGACGATCCAGGGCGCCGCGGCATGGAGGCTGCGCGCCGGCTGGAAGAAGTCGGCCCGCCATGCGTCCCAGCCGAATCCCCACGGGGTGCCGGCGCACCCGACGTCGCCCGCGGCGCATGCGCTTTCGCGATAGTGATAGTCGCCCGCATGGATGACAAGGTCCGGCGCCATCGCGGCGGCCGCGTTGGCAACAGTCGGAAACGGCCACGACGCAGCGTCGTCGCAGCTCTGGAAAATCTTGTAGCTCGAGTTGACGAGGCATCCCGTATCGCCGAGCACCACGATGCGTTTGGGGTTGGCCTTGGGCAGCGGCAACGCCAGGCCGCCGATCTCGGCCCGCGTCGTGCCGGCCGGAATCGTCATTTCACAGGTCAGCACCGGAAATGCCGAGGCCTTCGGCGCGGGCAAATCGGGGCGGCTCGGCCGTACGGGAATCGTGGCGGGCGCCATGCGCACGGTCATCGCGCGCGGCGCGCCGTCGATGTCGATCGACGGGCATTGCGCGTTGACGGTGATGACCCGCGCGACCGCAACGCCGTCGGGACCGAGCAGCACATAGCGGTATTCGGCAGGACCGCTCGGCGTCGTCGACTGCAGCACGCAGCCCGCCAGCAGCGCAACGGTTGCGGTAACGGCACGTCTCATCGGAAATCGCCCCACAAGGTATGGATGGCGGCCAGCGCCGCCAACGAAGCCGTCTCGGTGCGCAGGATACGCGGACCGATGCGCACCGGTGTGAATCCCGCGCGCGTCGCCCGCGCCACCTCATCGGACGTGAAGCCGCCTTCGGGACCGACGAGCAGGTCGATCGAGGACGCCGGCGTGGGCACCGCGTCGATGCCGATCCTAGCCGCCGGATCGAGCACGATGCCCGGCCGCGCAGCCGCCCGCGCGGCGAGCCATGCATCGAGGTCCGCTCCGTCGTGCACCGGCGGGACGCGATTGCGGCCGCATTGTTCGCAGGCGGACACCGCGATTTGCCGCCAATGCGCAAGACGCTTGCGGCCGCGCTCGTCCGACGGAAACCGCGCACCGCGCGCCGCGATCACCGGCTGCACTGCCGCCACACCGAGCTCGACGGCACGGCGCACGACAAAATCCATTGCGTCGTTGGCGGGAATGCCTTGGACCAGCGTGACCGAAAGCGCCGGCTCGCGCTCGACGGCGGAAAACGCGTCGAGCCGCACCCATGCGTCGCGCTTGTCGGCGCGCACGAGCGTGGCGGTGAATTCGCCGCCGCCCCCGGTGAACAGCGTCAACGCGTCGCCCGTCGCGAGACGCAGCACGCGCAACGCATGATGGGCGGCCGCATCCGGCAGCGCGACTTCGCGGCCGACGTCGCCGACGCCAATGTCGGCGTCGACATGAAAGCGGGGAACGCTCATTGACGAAAATCTAGACGAACGCGCGCAGCGCGTCGAGCACCGCGTCGGGCTGCTCGGCCATCATTGCGTGCCCGGTATCCGGCAGCATGTGAACGCGCTTGTCGGCTAGCGCATCGAGCAGCGGCTGCGCGCCTTTCGGCGGCGCCATGATGTCGCGCGCACCCAGGATCACGAGCGCGGGACAGCGCGCCCGCGCCGCAGCGCGCAGTCCATCGGCGTAGCGGCGACATGCGTCGAGATCCGTGTGCAGCGCGCCAGGACGCGAGCGCTCCAGAAGGCGCATTGCGGCGCCGGTCATCCATACGCCCGGGACCTGGTTGCCGCCCAGCTGCTTGCCCACGCTGTGCGACCACCCGTTGATCAATTCGAATGCGACGTGATCGCCGGCTTTTGCCGCGGCCAACAGCTCATCGCTGACCGGCATCGGCACGGCCGGCCCGAGCAGCGCCATCTTGCTGACGCGGTCGGGGAATTGCGCAGCGCAGTCCAGCACGGCGAGCGCGCCCATCGAGTGGCCGATCAGCACAGCGTCCGTCACGCCGGAAGCATCGAGCACGCGCGGCAACCATTGCGCAATCGCTTCCACCGACGGCAGCGGCGCGCCGGTCGAGCGGCCGTGGCCCGGCAAATCGACCGCGAGCACGCTGTAGCCGTGATGCGCGAAATAACGCGACTGCAGCGCCCAGACGCTGTGATCGTGCGCGGCGCCATGGACGAACAGCAGCGAAGGCTGCGCGGCAATCAACGCGCGCGCACCCGTGTACACGTAGACTTCTTCGCCGTCGACATTCAACTGCATGCTCGATCCTCTTGTGGGTCGGGCGAAAGCCCGACGCAGCATGCAGCAAGGCTTGCGCCTTGCTTATTAGGACGTTGCGGCGCTCGCATGAAGCTCCGGCACCGGCGTCAACACCGGCGTGCCGGCAAAAAAAGCGTCGACGTTGGCGAGCACGAGGTCCTGCAACGCCGCGGACGCTTCCAGCGTGCCGCCGCCGATATGCGGCGTCAGCGCGACATTGGGCAAGGCCATCAACTCCTCGGGCACGCTGGGCTCACGCTCGAATACGTCGAGTCCGGCGCCGGCAATGATCCCTTCGCGCAATGCCCGGATCAGGGCGGCTTCGTCGATGACCGCGCCGCGGGCGATGTTGATGACGTGGCCCTCGGGCCCCAGCGCCGCGAGGATCGCGGCGTCGACTGCGTGGCGGTTGCCCGGGCCGGCGCGCACCGCGATGACCAGCACATCGGCCCAGCGGGCGAGATCGTGCAGCGTCGCGAAATACGGGTAGCTCACATCGGTGCGCCGCTGGCGATTGTGATAGGCGATTTCCATTTCGAACGCCGCCGCGCGCCGGGCGATCCGTTCGCCGATGGCACCCAATCCATAAATGCCGACCCTGCGACCCGTCAAGCCGCGCACGAGCGGCATCCGCTTCGCGTAGTTGCCGGTCCAGTCGCCGCGGCGAAGGAAGGCGTTGGCCGCGAACATCTGGCGGACGCTGGCGATGAGCAGTCCCATCGCCAGGTCGGCGACCGTCGCGGAATTGGTACCGGGGCTATGCGTTACCACGATGCCGCGCGCGCGCGCCACCGCGAGGTCCACCCCCTCGTAGCCGCTGCCGACGCAGCTGATCAGCCCGAGCGAGGGCAGGTACGCGAGCGACGCACCCGTCGTGCTTACCGTGCCCATCGTGATCAGCGCCCGCACTCGCTGCGCGTCGGCCGCCGGCAACGCGGCGACCGTTTCGGAAAAAGGCGGCGGCAGCGGACCGAGCACCGTGCAGCGCGTGGCGAGCCGGTCGATGAAATCGCTCGACACGCGCGCGCCGAGCAGCACGGTCGGCTTGGATGGTGCCTCGATCACGCGGGACCCTTGGCCTTTCCCGCCGCATACAGCGCGCGGGACAGGTCCTCGATCAGGTCCTCCGGGTCCTCGAGACCGATCGACAGCCGGATCGTGCCCTCGGTGATGCCCGCCTTGGACAGATCGTCGGCCGACATCCGGAAATGCGTGGTCGACGCGGGATGGATGACCAGCGATTTCGCATCGCCGACGTTGGCGAGGTGCGAGAACAGATTCAGCGTCTCGATCAGCTTGCGGCCTTGCGCGCGATTCCCTTTGATCGCGAAGGAAAACACCGCGCCGCATCCGCGCGGCAGCAATTCCTTCGCGAGATCGAAGTCCGGATGCCCGGGCAGCTCCGGGTAACCCACGCTCGCCACGAACGGATGGTCGGCTAGAAACGCGACGACCTTGCGCGCGTTGTCGACGTGCTTCGCCATGCGCAGCGGCAGCGTTTCGACGCCCTGCAGGATCTGGAACGCCGTGAACGGCGCCATGCACGCGCCGAAATCGCGGATGCCTTCGCGCCGCGCGCGCAGCAGAAAGGCGTTGGTCGTCGATTCCTCGCTGAACACCATGTCGTGAAAGCCGTGATACGGCTCGGTCAGCGTCGGAAACTTGCCGCGCGCTTCGGGACCGTCCCATGCGAAACGCCCCGCGTCGACCAGCACGCCGCCGATGACCACGCCGTGCCCCGACAGGAACTTCGTCGCCGAATGGAAGACGAGGTCGGCGCCGAGGTCGAACGGACGCATGAGATACGGCGTCGTGAACGTGGAATCGATGAGCAATGGCAGGCCAGAATCGTGGGCGAGCGCGGCCACGCGCGGAATGTCGAGCACCTCAAGTCCCGGGTTGCCCAGCGTTTCGCCGAACAGCAAGCGCGTCTCGGGACGGATGGCGGCGCGCCAGCCATCGAGGTCGCGCGGGTCGACGAAGGTCGTCGTGATGCCGAACCGCGGCAGCGTGTAATCGAGCAGATTGTGCGAGCCGCCATACAGCGAGCGCGACGCGACGATGTGCTGGCCCGCGCCGAGAATCGTCACGATCGCGAGGTGCAGCGCGGCCTGTCCGCTGGCCGTCGCGATCGCGCCGACGCCGCCCTCGAGCGCGGCGACGCGCTCCTCGAGCACCGCCACCGTCGGATTGGAGATACGCGAATAAACGTGGCCGGCCCGCTCCATGTTGAACAGCGCGGCCGCGTGATCGCTGTCGGGAAAGACGAACGATGCGGTCTGATAGATGGGTGTGGCCCGCGCGCCGGTCGCGGGATCGGGCGCGGCGCCCGCGTGCAGCGAGAGCGTATCGAAACGATGCGTCTTGGGTTTGGTCATCTGCTGTTCTTCGGGCTCGCATCCATTCTAGGCGGAATCGCCATCAGGCGTAAAATCGCAACGATGAAAGAACGCGATCCCGACGTCGAAGGCGCCGGCGCCCCGGCGCCCGATCCCCTTCGGCGCGCACCCGGGGCCGCCGCCGAGCGCGGCCGGGGTGCGACGTTCAATCCGCTCAACCGGTTCCGCCGCGAGGGCCGCGAAGCGTACGACGACGGCTGGGCGCAACCCTCCGACGATGCCGCGGATGACGCCGCGCCGAAGCTCAAGACGACGGTGACCATTCAGCGCTCGCGCACGATCATCGCGCGCAACGCGTCACCGGACATCCCGTTCACCCAATCGATCAATCCGTATCAGGGCTGCGAGCACGGCTGCATCTACTGCTATGCGCGGCCCACGCACGCTTATCTCGATTTGTCGCCCGGGCTCGAATTCGAGACGAAGCTGTTTGCCAAGCCGGATGCGGCCGCGTTGTTGCGCGCGGAGATCGGCAAGCCCGGCTACGTCTGCGACCCGATTGCGCTCGGCACCAACACCGATCCCTACCAGCCGATCGAGCGCGAATGGAAGATCACGCGGCAGATTCTGGAGGTCCTGGCCGCGCACGAGCATCCGTTCACGATCGTCACCAAGTCGGCGCTGGTCGAGCGCGATCTCGACCTCATCGCGCCGATGGCGGCCAAGAACATGGCGCGCGTCTACGTGTCGATCACGTCGCTCGACCGGGATCTCGCGCGCACGCTGGAGCCGCGCGCCGCCGCACCGCCGCGGCGCCTGCAGGCGATCCGCGCGCTGGCGGACGCGGGCGTTCCGGTCGGCGTGCTCGTCGCACCCGTCATTCCGCAGCTCAATGACCGTGACCTGGAAGCGATCCTCGAGGCCGCGGCAGCCCATGGCGCGACCAGCGCGGGCTGGATCCTCGTACGGCTGCCGCTGGAAGTCGCGCCCCTCTTCCGCGCCTGGCTCGACGAGCACTATCCGCTGCGCGCCGCCCATGTCATGAGCCTGATCCAGCAACTGCGCGGCGGGCGCGACAACGATCCCAACTTCGGCTCGCGGATGCGCGGCTCGGGAACATTCGCCGAATTGATTGCCAGGCGCTTCGACCTGGCCACCAAGCGCCTCGGGCTCAACGACCATCGCACAGCGCCGCTGGACATCACGCGCTTTCGCCCGCCGCGCGCCAACGAGGCACAGCGCGAGCTGTTCTAGGACCGCTCCAGCATTACCGCTTGCCAGCACGACGGCCGCGATGCAGACTGCGCATCGCATGTCGGCGCCAAGGCCGTCCGTCAACCAAACGCCGGGAGCATCGTTTCCGATGAAATCGGTCAACCACATCGCGATCGTAGTCGCCGCGGTCGTGTTTTTCGCGATCGGCGCCGTCTGGTACAAGGTCTTCTCCCAACCCTGGCTGGCCGGCATCGGCAAGACCGTGGATCAGCTGGCCAAAGAGAACGGCGGATCGCCGCTCCCGTTCATCGTCGGCTTTATCGCCATCCTCATCATGTGCTATACGCTCGGCTGGATCGTGCAGCGCGGCATGGCGCCGTCGGCCGGCAACGGCGCGCTCACCGGCGCGACCGTCGCCTTCGGCATCGTCGGTGCAGCGCTCGCGCTCTACTATGGCTTCGAGGCGCGCGGCATCACGCTGTGGCTCATCAACGCGGGCTATGTGGTTGTCGGTCTCGTCATCAGCGGCGCGATCATCGGCGGCTGGCGGGGCAAGACCAGGGTCGAGGGCTGATCGCCAATGGCGACGCGCACCGAACGCCTGGCCGCGTGCTATACCGGCGCCGTCCACGACGTCCTCCGCATGATGGGCCACGAGAATATCGTCCTGCCGCACGAGATCAAGGCAATCGCGCCAGGCACCAAGCTCGCCGGCCCCGTCTGGACCGTGTCGGGCCATATCGATCGCACGAAGTCGCGGCACGAAACGCTGCTCGGCTGGTGCACGCTGCTCGCCAACGCGCCCGCGGCGCACGTGATCGTATGTCAGCCGCACAACCACGAGGTCGCGCTGATGGGCGAGCTATCGGCGCAAACGCTGAAGGCGCGCGGTGTGCTGGGCTATGTGGTCGACGGCGGCTCGCGCGACACCGACCTCGTGCTGGAACAGGGCTTTCCGGTGTTCTGCTCGTTCCTCACGCCATCGGACATCGTCCAGCGCTGGATTCCCGATCGGTTCGGCGAACCGGTGACGATCGGCGACGTAACCGTCGTCACCGGCGACTACCTGCTGGGCGATCGCGATGGCGTCGTGATCATTCCGCGGGCATTGATCGACGAGGTGATCACGAAGACCGAGGAAGTCGTCTCCACCGAATCGGACATGCGCCGCGCGTTGATCGGCGGCATGGACCCGGTCGCCGCGTACAACACCTATGGAAAATTCTAGCCAACGCGCGTTGCGGGTGATGACCGCGCTGTGCGCCATTGCAATCGCGCAGGCGGCCGGCGGCGCGATCTTCAAATGCGAGGATGCGCAGGGCAAGATCTCGTATCAGCAGAAGCCGTGCGAAGGCGCGACCACCGTCGGTCCGGGCGCACCGGCGGCGAAAGGAGCGCCGTCCTCGTCGAGCAGCCCGAAGACCGAGCCGGCCGTCGTCACGTTCCTGGTCCAGAAGTACCAATGCGATCTCGGGCATCCGGAAATCGCCCGGCAAACCAAAGCGAGCTATGAGCGCTGGCGCGAGCGTAACGCGCAGGAGATTGCGAAGGCGGAAACCAGCGCCGAGTATCGTCCGGTGCTCGACGAAGCGCGGAAAACGAAGAACCCCTCGCTCACGCCCGCCATGCTGGACAAGATCTGCCAAGGCGTGGTCCAGCGTCTCGACCAGGAAGCGCGAGCGCGCGGCGGTTGAGTCGCGCAGTCCCGGGCCTTGACGCAGTCATCATCGTCGGAGACTTACCATGCCGCAGCCGTCGACGCCGAAGATCGCCCGCTTCAATGTGCGCGCCGTCCGCGTGCCGATGCGCCAACCTCACCAGACGGCGAGCGGCGCCGTTTCCGAATCCCCGCTGGTGTTGACGGACGTGGTCCTCGACGACGGCACCGTCGGTCACAGCGTCACGTTCACCTACACGCCGATGGCGCTCGCGCCCACTGCGGAGCTGGTGCGCAATTTCGAAGCGCTGGTCAAAGGCGATGCGCTGGCGCCGCAGATGATCGAGCAGAAGCTCGCGCGCCGGTTCCGGCTGCTCGGTCCGCAGGGATTGGTCGGCATGGCGTTGTCTGCCATCGACATGGCGCTATGGGACGCGTTGGCACGTCTTCATCAGGTTTCGCTGGTGCGCCTGCTCGGCGGCAGCGAGAAGCCGGTGCAGGCTTATGGCGCCGTTGGCTACGACGGCGAGTCCGCGTCGGCCAAGGTCGCGGAGGACTGGGCCCGGCGCGGCTTTACGGGCATCAAGGCGAAGATTGGCTATCCGACGGTCGCCGAGGATGTCGCGGTCATTCGCGCGATGCGCATCGCCGCGGGCGCCGGCGTCGCGATCATGGTTGATTACAACCAGTGCCTGACGCCGGCCGAGGCCGTACAGCGGATGCGCGTGCTCGACGACGAAGGGCTGACGTGGGTGGAGGAGCCTACGCTTGCGCATGACTTCGCCGGCCACGCATTGGTCGCGCGCGAGGCGAAGACGCCGATCCAGTGCGGCGAGAACTGGTGGGGCGTGCTGGATCTGCAGCACGCGATCGATGCGCATGCGTCGGACCTCCTGATGCCGGATGTCATGAAAATCGGCGGCGTCACCGGCTGGATGCGCGCCGCGGCGATTGCGTCCACCCACGGGCTGCGCGTTTCCAATCACCTGTGGCCCGAGATCAGCGCGCAGTTGCTGGCGGTCACGCCGACCGCGCACTGGCTCGAATACGCGGATTGGTGGAACACGGTCATCCGCGATCCGCTCGTCATCCGTGAAGGCATGACCGACCTCGCGGGGGTCTCGGGGTCCGGCGTCGAGTGGAACGAGAGCGCGATCGCGGCGCTCATCCGCTAAGCGAAGGAGCCGTGGTCTTCGTCACCGGCGGGACCGGCTACATGGGCCGGTCGCTGATCGAGTCGCTGTTGTCGCGCGGCCACGTCGTGCATGCGCTCGTGCGGCCAGGTTCGGAGCGCAAGCTTCCCGACAGCGCGGTGGCGGTTATCGGTAATGCGCTCGATGCCATGACTTTCGCAAGCGCCATTCCGCCGGGCGCGACCTTGGTGCACCTCGTGGGCACCCCGCATCCGGGTCCCGCCAAGGCCGCCGAATTCGAGCGGGTGGACCTCGCGTCGATCCGCGCGGCTGCGTTCGCCGCACGAACCGCGCGCGCAGCGCACTTCGTCTACGTGAGCGTCGCGCATCCGGCCCCGGTCATGCACGCGTACATCGCCGTACGCGAACAAGGTGAAGCGCTGGTCGGCGCGACCGGAATTCCCGCGACGATCCTGCGACCGTGGTATGTGCTCGGCCCGGGCCACTACTGGCCCTTGCTGCTCATTCCTTTTTACGCGCTGGGACGGCTGTTTCCCGCTACGCACGACCAGGCAACCCGCCTTGGACTCGTGACACTGCAACAGATGGTGACCGCGTTGACCGCCGCGGTCGAGAGCTCGCCAGCGGCCGGTGTCCGGATCGTCGACGTCCCCGCCATCCAACAGGCACGATTGCGCAGCGCCAACCCCCCGAGTTGAAAGTTACCGAGGCGCAAGACTGCGACGACCGGGAAGCTCCCGTATCTGATCGGGACTCGTCATCCGGGTGCTGGATCAGCGCAACGGCGCCTCGAGCAGGCACCCGAACTCGCGCGCGAAGTCGATCGACACACGCGCATGGACCGCACCCTGGCGGTCGAAGAAGCGCTGGGTGCCCGCGTAAGCAAACACGCCTTCGTGCCAGACGTTCGGATGGATGTAGAGGCCGCGGCTGCCATCGAAGCGGAAGCAGACGAACTGCTCGGGCCGCACGTCGTCGCCGGGTAACGCGAGCGGAACGAGAAACGGCCGCGCCTCGAGTGGAAAAAACACCTGGCCGCCGTCCGGATGGTAATTGCAGTGCCACAGCATCATCCGGCCCGGATCGCGGCGATGCGTCGTATCGGCGCGCGACGGCTCCTCGGCGTAGGCAAGGACGTAATGGCCGCCGACCGCTTCGTTGCGCCCGTACAGGATGTCGCCCTGCCATTCGCTGACGAACACGCCCTGCGTGGTCCCTGCTTCGTCACCCGAGTCGTCGTCCACCGGACGCCAGCCCTGCGACGGCCAGCGCACGATTTCGATCTTGCACGCGTCCGGATCGTCGACCAGGAATCCATAGCCAGCGAGCGCGGCGTCGGTCGCGGCGACGACCGGCATGCGCACCCGCCGCATCCCGTCGGGGATTGCCGGGTTCAGAAAATCGGGCGCAGTCCCCATCGGATCAGAATGGCGGCAACAACGACAGGAACCGCTCGGTCATCGCGAGACCGAACGAGCTCGGATGCTGGCACGGCGCGCGATCGTGGACATCCGCGATGCCGAGTCTCCTGGCCGTGATCCGCTTGCCGTAGCAGACGAACGTGTCGAGCGAGCTCATCATGAACGTGATCAGCGGAAGGATTTCCCGGTAGCGCCGCTCCGCCTCGTCGTCACGCCCCGCGCGCATCGCCTCGAAGATCTCCACCTGCACGTCGAAGCATTCCGGCGCTGGAATCATGCCGGCGCAACCGGCGCGCAGATTGTCGGGGAGCTCGAGGCCGCCGCGCCCATTGAATACCCGGAACGCGCCCGCCGTGTCCTCGATCAGCTGCGCGATCACGTGCGCGGGCGCTTCCCCCTTGATCAGGCACACATTCGGATGGTTGTGATGCAGCGTCCGCAGTCCCGCATTCGAGAGACCGACGCCGAGGAACTGCGCCGCATTCTGGATTGCCACCGGCAGCTCGGCGCCGTCGGCGACCGCGCCGAAGAAGCGCAGGTATTCCGCTTCGCCGAAGCCGGCGATCGGTGGCGGCTGCAGGATCACCCAATCCGCGCCCGCGTCCCTCGCCGCGCGCACGAAAGCGATCTGACCGGCGATGCTCGGCTCCGCCACCGTGACGGCCAACGGCAACCGCTTGTTCAGCGCCTCGGCTGTCCACGCCATGATCTGCAACCGCTCGCGCACGTCGAGCTTGTTCGTCTCGGTGGCGAGACCCAATACCGCGACGCCATGCGCACGGTGCTTGACCGCGGCTTCGACCTGCGCGGCAAGCGGTGCGCGCTGCGGCCGACCGTCACGATCGAAAAACGCGTAGAGGATCGGATAGATGCCGTGGAAGCGTGACGCGTCCATGGGACCCGGAGCCGTCGACGGCATGATCAATCGGTGGCCTTGATCCCGGCGTCCTTGACGACCTTCGCCCACCGATCCTTTTCGCGGCGGATGAACGCCGCGAAGTCGTCGGGCGACATGAGCCGCACCTCGGCGCCCTGCGCCGCCAGCTTTTCCTTCATCTCGGGCGTCTGCAGGATCTTGCCGACTTCGCCCCCAAGCCTTGCGACGATGTCGCGCGGTGTTCCCGGCGGCGCGAGAATGCCCTGCCACGATCCAGTCTCGAAACCGGGAAGTCCCGATTCGGCGACGGTGGGAACATCCGGAATCGAGCTTACGCGGTTGGCGCTCGACACGGCGAGGATGCGCAGCTTCCCGCTCTTCACATGCGGATACGTCGCGAGCATGCCGTTGAACAGCACATCCGCCTGGCCGCCGACCACGTCGGTGATCGCCTGCGCACCGCCCTTGTATGGGATATACGCCCAGTCGATGCCCGAGCGCGCCGCGAACTCGACGCCGGCGAGATGCGGCGCACTGCCGGTCGACGATGCCGCGTAGTTGAGCTTGCCGGGTTTCGCCTTGGCGAGTGCGATCAGATCCGCCACCGACTGTGCCGGCACGCTCGGATGCACGGCAAGAATGTGCGGCGAGTAGGCAACCATCGTCACCGGCGAAAAATCCTTGGTGGGATCGAACGCCAACGTCAGATACACACTGGGGCTGATTGCGATCGCTCCGATGTCGGCGAGCAGGAACGTGTAGCCGTCGGGCGCCGCCTTGGCCACGAAGTCCGCGCCGACATTGCCGTTTGCGCCGGGCTTGTTCTCGACGACGATGGTCTGGCCAAGCGCGTCGCCGAGCTTCTGTCCGATCGTGCGCGCGAGGATGTCGGAGGTGCCGCCGGGCGGATAGGGAACGATGAAGCGGATGGGCTTGGTCGGCCACGCCTGCGCAATGACGATTGACGGCGCGGCGAGCGCAAACGCAAACGCCAGCGTCGCGACCACTTTGCGACGGATCAGTCCGTTAACGGTCATTGGATACTCCCGATGCTCGCGCCCATGGGTTAGCAGGCGGTTGAAAATCCATGAGCCTCATTTCGGCTGGAATCAGATTTCTCGCTGCGCTCGAAATGAGGCTGGGAATGAGCTGAAGCCGCGTTTGAAACGCCTGTCAGTGACTTTCGCGCCCGACTTTCGCGCCCGACTTGCCGACCAGGAAATCGAGGTCGACGCCACGGTCGGCTTGCAGCACGGACTCGCAGTAGAGCTTGACCCAGCCGCGCGTCGCGTGCGGTGGCAACGGCTTCCATTTCGCCTTCCGCCTGGCGAGCTCCGCGTCGGACACCTCGAGGTGAATCTTCCGCGCCGCCACATCAATTTCGATGATGTCGCCGGTGCGAACGAGCGCGAGCGGTCCGCCCGCCGCCGCTTCAGGCGCCGTGTGCAGGACGACGGTGCCGTACGCGGTGCCCGACATGCGCGCGTCGGAAATGCGGATCATGTCGGTGATGCCCTTCTTCAGTATCTTCGCCGGCAGCGCGAAATTGCCGACCTCCGGGAAGCCTGGGTAGCCCTTCGGGCCGCAGTTCTTGAGGACCAGCACGCAATCGGGATCGACGTCGAGCTTCGGATCGTCGATGCGCTTGTGCAAATCGTCGACGTCCTCGAATACGACGGCGCGTCCCCTGTGCTGCATCAGCTTGGGCGTGGCGGCCGACGGCTTCAGCACGCAGCCGTTCGGCGCGAGATTACCGCTCAGCACGGCGATGCCGCCTTGCGGCTTGAACGGCTGCTTGAGCGGCGTGATCACGGCTTCGTTGTAGTTGACCGCGTCCTTGCTGTTGTCCCACAGCGTCTTGCCGTTGACGGTCAACGCCTTCTTGTGCAGGAACTTGCCGATCTCCTTGATGACGACGGGCAGGCCGCCTGCGTAATAGAAGTCCTCCATCAGGTACTTGCCGGACGGCATGAGGTTGACGAGGCACGGCATGTCGCGGCCGAGACGGTCCCAGTCCGCGAGCGATAGCGGCACGCCGATGCGGCCGGCGATCGCGAGCAAGTGCACGACGGCGTTGGTCGACCCGCCGATTGCGCCGTTGACCATGATCGCGTTCTCGAACGCCTGCTTGGTGAGGATCTGCGACATCCGCAGGTCTTCGTGGACCATTTCGACGATGCGCCGGCCCGCCATGCGCGCCAGCACCTTGCGCCGTGAATCGACGGCGGGAATCGCGGCATTGGTCGGCAGGCCCATGCCGAGCGCCTCGACCATCGACGCCATCGTCGACGCCGTCCCCATCGTCATGCAGTGGCCAGCCGAGCGCGACATGCACGACTCGACCTCCAACATGTCGACCGGTTTCATCTCGCCGGTCTTCAGCATCTCCGTCACTTTCCACACCATCGTGCCCGAACCGATGTCCTCGCCGCGGTACTTGCCGTTGAGCATCGGACCGCCGGAGACGCCGATGGTCGGCAGGTCGCACGACGCGGCGCCCATCAGCAACGCCGGCGTGGTCTTGTCGCAACCCATGAGCAGCACCACGCCGTCGAAAGGATTGGCGCGGATCGATTCCTCGACGTCCATCGATGTCTGGTTGCGGAAGAGCATCGTGGTCGGGCGCATCAGCGTCTCGCCGAGGCTCATGACCGGGAATTCGATCGGAAAGCCGCCTTCGTCCCATACGCCGCGCTTCACATGCTCGGCCAGGTCGCGGAAGTGCGCGTTGCAGGGCGTGGCTTCAGACCATGTGTTGCAAATGCCGATCACGGGCCGGCCGTCGAACTGGTCGTGCGGAATGCCCTGGTTCTTCATCCAGGACCGGTGGGTGATCGCGTCGCGGTCCTCGCGGCCGAACCATTCGGTGGAGCGCAGGACGCGCTTTTTCTTGGCGGATTTCTTGCTCATTGTGTTGCCTGTCGTGGGAGATGGGGTGGATCGCAGCGGGGACGCTGCGGAACTCAGCGCTAGCGGAAGACGATCATCGTTTGCGGCGAAGGCGGCAGCGGCGCAACCGTGCTGTCGGCAAACCCGGCTGCGCGTCCCATCTCCTGCAGCTCGGGAGCCGTATGGGCATCGCCCTTGGGCGTGCTGCCAAGCATCACAAACGCAAACATCGCGGGAAAGGGTGGGCTTACGCGATCGTCGTTGGGCACCATCTCGACCACGACGACGGCACCGCCCGGCGCCAGCGCGCGCCGCGCGCGCTCGAGCAGGCTCACGCAGCCGTCGCGATCGAAGTGATGCAGGAAGTTGGGAATGAGGACGAGGTCGTAACCGGTGCCCCACTCGACGTCGAATGCGTTGCCGGCGATCGTGGTGTACCGCGCCCCGAGACCTTCGCGCCGCGCATTCTCGAGCGCGACTTCCAGCACCGGCCGCCAATCGAGTGCGACGATCCCGGCGTCCGGTAATGCCTTCCCGATCGCGATTCCGAACGCGCCGTGTCCCGCCGCGACATCGAGCACCTTGCGCGGCGGCGAGGGCCAGCGCGCGACCTCCTCGGCGACGCTTTGCGCGCGGGGCGCAATGAATGGCACCATCGCCCGCGCAAACTTCACCCACAGCGGGTGATCGGGCGCAAGGTTGGCGAGACCGACCGATCCGCCGTTGCGAACGAATGCCGCCGGATCATCGAGATAGAGCCGCATCATCTCGGGCGCGGCGAGAAAGTCGACGATGCTGGTCATGCACGCGGGCGAGCGTTTGTCGAGGAACACCGACGAGGACGGCGTGAGACGGTAGCTGTTGCCGTCCTTGATGAGAAGCTCCTGCACCGTGAGATAGTCGCACAGGATGCGGACTCCGCGAGGCGAGGCATTGACTTTCGCGGCGAGCGTTTCGGCGTTGTCCGCGCCGCCGCCGATGGCGGAGAACAGATCGAGCTCGATGGCTGCCTTGACTGCAGAAGTCTTCTGATAGGCAAAGACGTTGTCGATGAACCGGTCGGGGGAAATGTCGCTCATGCTGGCCTTCTCGTGCGGCACGACGCGAGCCGCACCGGAATGTTCATGCCGACAGGCGCGCGCCGGTTGTCTGGTCGAACACGTGGACCTTGGCGGGATCGACGGCAAGGCCGATGCGGTCGCCGGGGTTCACGTGCGGACGGCCGTGCGTAACCAGGATGAACTGGGCGTCGCCGGCCTGGATCAGCAACTCCGTTTCCGATCCCGTCGGCTCGACGACCACGATTTCGCCGGGGACCGCATTGGGCGCAGTCGCGCTGGTGACCGAAAGATCGCCGGGACGGATGCCGTAGGAGACCGCCTGGCCGTGCGCACCGGGGCCCTGGAAGAGCGGCCACTGCAATCCGTCGCTCATCTCCACGACCGCCGAGCCATTCGCGCGCTTGACCTTGCCGTTCACGACGTTCATCGCAGGCGAGCCGATGAACTGCGCGACGAAGAGGTTGTCGGGACGATCGTACAAGTCGAGCGGCTCGCCGATCTGCTCGATCCGTCCGTCGTGCATGACGACGATGCGGTCCGCCATCGTCATGGCCTCGACCTGGTCGTGCGTCACGTACACCGTCGTCGTCTTGAGCCGCTGATGCAGCGCCTTGATCTCGGCGCGCATCGCGACGCGCAGCTTGGCGTCGAGGTTGGACAAGGGCTCGTCGAACAGGAACACCTTCGGGTCGCGGACGATGGCGCGGCCCATGGCCACGCGCTGCCGCTGCCCGCCGGACAGCTCGCGGGGAAAACGCTTGAGGTACGGGTCCAGGTTCAGGATCTTGGACGCGCGGTCGACGCGCTCCGCCATCACCTTCGGGTCGGCCTTGCGCAGCTTCAGGCTGAACGCCATGTTGTCGCCGACCGTCATGTGCGGATAGAGCGCATAGCTCTGGAAGACCATCGCGATATCGCGGTCCTTGGACTCGACGTCGTTGACGACCTTGCCGTCGATGGCGATGGTGCCCGCGGTGATCTCCTCGAGCCCGGCAAGCATCCGCAGCAGCGTGGACTTGCCGCATCCGGACGGTCCGACGAGAACGACGAACTCGCCGTCCTTGATGTCGAAGCTCACCCCATGCAGCACCTTGGTTGCGCCGAACGACTTCTCGACTGTGTTGAACGATACGGTTGCCATGATTGCCCTCTAGCTTTTCACCGCGCCGGCGGTGAGCCCGCCGACCATGTAGCGTTTGAATGCGTAGTAGATCGCCGCCGGCGGCAGCGCGTAGATGAGACCCGTCGTCATCAGCAGTTCCCACGGCGAATCGTCGGCGGCGAGGAAGTTCCCGAGCGCAACGCCCAGCGTAATCTGCGTGTCGCGTGACAGCAGCAGGAAGGCGTAGAGGTACTCGTTCCAGGCGAGCAGCAGTGCGTACGTGCCCACCGCAACCAGCGACGGCGTCATCAGCGGCAGGTACACCAGGCGGAACAGCTGCAGCGGCGACGCGCCGTCCATCTTCGCGGCTTCATCGAGCTCCAAAGGCAGCTTGTCGGACGCCTGCTTCAGCACCCAGATCGAGTACGGCGCGGCGATCGTCACCATCGCAAGGATCAGCGACCACTGGTTGTTGAGAAGGCCATAGACGCCCATCGTCTTGTACATCGGCACCGCGAGGAACGCGGCCGGGATGAAGTACGTGAACAACGCGAGGTTCATCATCGTGCGGCCGCCGCGCACCTTGAGGCGGCTGATCGCAAACGCGGCGCCAGTGGCGACGACCAGGGTCAGCACGCCGACGGCCACCGCGATGATCAGCGAGTTCCACATCTGCAGCCAGAAGTGATCGAGGTAGTGATGCTGCTCGCTGAATACGATGCGGAAGTTCTGCAGCGTCGGATGGTCCGGCCACAGCTGTCCGCCCAGCGCCGACTCCTTGGGCGAGATCGCGAACAGGACGAGGTGATAGATCGGCAGCATCGTCCAGATCAGCACCGGGATGCCGATCAGCAGCAGCTTGGCTTCGGTCGAGACTGTGCGCCAGTTCATCGCCACGATGGCCTCACCGCGAAAGCCGCTTCATCATGAAATACACGAGCGGCAGCACCGCCGGCAACGCGACGACGATCGCCGCCATCGACAGGTCGACCTGGTCGAGCCGCAGGTACCGGATGCCGAGCGTGGCCAGCACATGCGTCAGGTCGGCGGGGCCGCCGCCGGTGAGCAGGTAAACGCTGTTGAAGTCGCCGAGCGTCCAGATCATCGACAGGATCGTGCACGTGAGATACAGCGTGCGCATCGACGGCCACGTGATGAAGCGGAATTTCTGCCAGCTCGTGGCGCCATCCACCGATGCGGCTTCGTAGTGCTCGGCCGGAATCGCCAGCCGGCCCGCGATGAGGATCAGCGTCCAGAACGGCAGCGATTTCCAGATGTGGACCAGCATCGCAATGGCCAGCGCCAGGATCGGATCGTTGAGCCAGTTGGGACCATCCATCCCGGTGTAGCGGAAGATCAGCGAATTGATGATTCCCCACTCCGGATTCAGCATGAAGCGGAACGACAGGATGGTCGGGATCGACGGCACTGCCCAGGGCAGGATGAAGAGCAGCGACAGCCACTTGATCCACGTGCGGGCCTGGACGAAAAACCCCGACAGCACCAGCGCGATCACCATCTTGACGTTGATGCCGATGATGAGGAACGCGAGCGTGTTGAGCACCGATCGCAGGAAGATCGGGTCCTCGAGCAGGTGCTCGTAGCTGGCCGGATGCCGGGCGAGCCACAGCCCGTAGCCCACCGGATACACGACGAAGACGACGAAGACGAGAATGTACGGCGTGAGGAGGATCAACCCCCATTTCTGCCATGGGGACCACGCCTTCTTCACCGGGCCTGCCGGCAGCGGTTGCGCGTCGGGTAGAACGATCGTAGACACTGCCGATAATCTCGTAGAGCTCGCGACCCCTGCATCCCAACCCTCTCCCCGCGCGCGGGGAGAGGGAGGCACTACCGTATCAGCCCGCGACCTGCTTGATGCGGGCGATCATCTCGTCGGTCGCCTTTTCCGGCGTCCAGCCGTCGTTCACGACGCGGCTCATCGCCTTGGCCCAGACGTTTTCGTTGTTGAGGATCGTGAACTTGTAGTTCTTCACGAATTCGAACGTCACCGTGCCCGCGCCGAACTGGTTGAACACGGCCTTGCGATGCGGATCCGCCTGCCAGAACGCGCTTTGGGTGCCGGCCTTGGTCACCGGGAACCAGCGGCCAAGCGACCCCTCGACATACGGCTGCAGGTTCTGGTCCTCGAGGAAGAACGCCACGAATTCCTTCGCGCGCTTCTTGTTCTTCGACCCCTCGAAGATGACGCCGGTCTTCACCGCGGCGCGATAGACGAACTTCGATCCGTCCGGCTTGTTGGGAAAGCCCGCGGTCGCGATCAGCTCGTCATAGTTTTTCTTGGCCGTCGCCCGCTGTTCCGCGGTCAGCGAGGCGTTGTTCGCATCGTCGAGCCACTTCGCGGCAATCGAGATCGTCGCGTTGTGGGTCAGCAAGATGGTTTTGTTGTGGAACGACACGTTGTTGTCCGGGTCCTTCCAGCTGGTCGACGACGGCGGCGTGCAGCCGCGGGTGCGGATGTTCGTGTAGTCGCGCAGCGCGCTGGTCAGCCCGGCCTTGACTTTCGGATCGTCGACCAGCAGCTTGCCGTTGTCGTCGACGAGCTTCACGTTGTACCCGTCCATGAACGTCAGGAAAGAATAGAACGAGTCACTGGAATCGACACCCATCGGCTGGCCAACCGCGTAGGTGCGCTTGCCGGTCTTCGAACGGTGCGCCGGTTGCACCTTGTCGCACCAGAAATCCCAGTACGCCTTCCAGCCGGTCGGAATGTCCGATTCTTTGAAGCCCGCCTCGGCCAGCATGTCCTTCCAGTACTGGATGTGCATCGTCTGCTGCTTCATCGGAAATGCGTAGTACGCCTTCTTCTTGGTCTTGTCGTTGTAAAGATAGGTCGTCTCGATCGTGTTCTTGAGGAATTTGTCCTTGATCGGCGTGATGATGTCCGAGATGTCCTCGAGCTTGCCGTCGTAGGCCCACTTGCCGGTGACCTGGAAGTCATAGACGTCCGCGTAGGCCACGTCCGGCGGCGTGCCGGCGTCGAGCGCCGCCACCGTCTTCGGGATCATGTCCTGCACCGGGTACTGCGAGAGCTCGACTTTGACGCCAGTCTTGGCCTCGAACTTCTTGATGGCCTCGAACAGCGCATCGTCCTCGGACTTGTAGAACCCCTTGACCCACCAGACGGTGAGCTTTTCCTGCGCGTAAGCGGGCGCTGCGGCGAGCATTGCTGCCGCAACCACCGCGGCGGCGATCTTGGTGAACAGCTTCATGCGACTCCTCCGTTGATGGTGGTGCTGCAGTTGAGGCTTTCTGGCGACCTCTCTTTGCAGCCCGCAATGAGCCTACGGGCGGCTGGTAAACGTGTCAACTTGGTGACGCTTCATCCCTGCACTGTTTTGATGCGCCCGGGAGCAACGTCCGCTACATGACCGCGCCCAGGTACCACGGCACGAACTCGCTTTGGCCGTAGCCATGTTTTTCGCTCTTCGATTTCGTGCCCGAGGCCGTATCGAGCATTTGTTGAAACAGTCGTTGCCCGAGCTCGTCGACCGACGCGGTGCCGTCGACGATCTCGCCGCAATTGAGGTCGATGTCCTCTTCCTGCTTGATCCAGAGCTGCGTGTTGGTCGACAGCTTGAGCGACGGCGCGGGTGCACAGCCGTAGGCCGAGCCGCGCCCGGTGGTGAACACGATCATGTTCGCGCCGCCCGCCACCTGACCCGTGGCCGACACCGGATCGTAGCCGGGCGTGTCCATGTATACGAAACCCTTGGCCGTCACCGGCTCCGCATATTCGTAAACGGCGACTAGATTGGTGGTGCCGCCCTTGGCGACGGCGCCCAGCGATTTTTCGAGGATCGTCGTCAGGCCGCCCGCCTTGTTGCCCGGCGACGGATTGTTGTTCATCTCGCCTTTTTCCCGCGTGGTGTAGTCCTCCCACCATTTGATGCGCGAGATGAGCTTCTCGCCGACTTCGAGCGAAACGGCGCGCCGCGTCAACAGGTGCTCGGCGCCGTAGATTTCGGGAGTCTCCGACAGGATCGCCGTGCCGCCATTGCGCACGAGCAGGTCGACCGCGGCACCCAGCGCCGGATTGGCGGTAATCCCCGAATAACCGTCGGACCCGCCGCATTGCAAGCCGACGGTGATATGCGACGCCGGTACCGGCTGCCGCGTCACCTCGTTGGCGTGCGGCAGCATCTCCTCGATGATCTTGATGCCGTGCGCAATGGTCTTGGCCGTCCCGCCCGTATCCTGGATGCTGAACGTCTGCAGCAGCGGACCTTCCTGCAGATTTTGCGCACCCATCAGCGAGCTGATCTGGTTCGCCTCGCAACCCAGGCCGATCATCAATACGCCGGCCATGTTCGGGTGGCGCGCGTAACCGCCCAGCGTGCGCCGCAGCAGCAGCATGCCCTCGCCGTGCGTGTCCATGCCGCAGCCGGAGCCGTGCGTCAGCGCGACAACGCCGTCGACGTTGGGAAAGGCCGCCAGTCGCTCCGGCGTGAAATGACCGGCGATCCCGCGCGCCACGGTGGCCGAGCAGTTCACCGTCGACAGGATGCCGATGTAGTTGCGCGTCGCCACGCGGCCCTCGTTGGGGCCAGCTCCTCGCACGATGCCGTTGAACATTGCCGGTGGCGACACATACTGCGTCGGCTTGGCGTCGGCGCCGAACGCGTAGTCGCGATCGAACGCGCCCATCGCGAGGTTGTTGAGATGCACGTGCTCGCCCGGCGCGATGTCGCGGCTCGCGAAGCCGATGATCTGGTTGTAGCGGCGAACCGGATGGCCGGCCTTGATCGCGCGCGTCGCCACCTTGTGTCCCGGCGGGACCAGCCCCGACACCGTGATCTTCTCGTCGAGCAGGTTGGTGCCGCCGACGAGTTGCGCACGAGCGATCACGACGTCGTCGTTGGGGTGCAAACGAATGGTGAGCGAGCTGCGGGTAAGCATCGTGGACTCCTTCTACCGGCCCACCGCCGCGCGCGCGACGGCGAGGCGGTCGATGGCGGCGAAATCCCAGTCGATCCCGAGGCCGGGCGTGCTGGGCGGAATGGCGTAGCCGTCGCGGATCGCCATCCGCGACGTCGTGATGTCGTCAAGTTGAGGAATGTACTCCACCCACGCGCCGTTCGGCACCGCCGCGGTCAACGACACGTGGAGCTCCATCAGGAAGTGCGGACAGACGGGCACGTTGAACGTCTCCGCCAGGTGCGCGACCTTGAGCCAGGGCGTGATGCCGCCGATCCGCGCGCAATCCACTTGGACCACCGTGCACGCGCGGCGTTCGAGGTATTCGCGGAAATGCGCCGGGTGATAGAGCGATTCGCCCACCGCGATGGGCATCGTCGCCTTGGCGGCCAATTCGACGTGGCCCGACAAATCCTCGGCGGGCAGCGGCTCCTCGAACCAGCCGAGCATCAGATCCTGGTAGGCATGGGCGCGCCGGCATGCCTCGGCGACCGTGAATGCCTGGTTCGCGTCCACCATCACCTCGAACGCGTTGCCGACCGCCGTGCGCACGGCCGCCAACCGCGCGACGTCCTCGGCGATCGAGGGCTTGCCGACCTTGATCTTGGCACCCTTGAATCCTTGCGCCTTCGCCGCTGCCGCTTCTTCGACCAGCTGGTGCGCCGAATGGTGCAGCCACCCGCCTTCCGTCGTGTACACCGGCACCTTCTGTTGCGCGCCGCCGGCCATCCGCCACAGCGGCAGTGCGCCGCGCCGGCATTTGAGGTCCCACAACGCCGTGTCGATCGCCGCCAGTGCGAGGCTCGTGATGGCGCCGACCGCAGTCGCATGGGTCGCGAAGAACAGGTCCTTCCAGATCGCCTCGATCTGCGTCGCGTCGCAGCCGATGAGGCGCGGCGCGAGGTGGTCGCGCAGCAGCGCGATCACCGACGAGCCGCCGGTGCCGATCGTGTACGTGTAACCGACGCCCTGCGCGCCGTCGGCACACGTGATCCGCACGATCGGCGTCTCCTGCGTGACGAACGACTGGATCGCGTCGGTGCGCACCACTTTCGGCGGCAGATTGACCTGCAGGATCTCGACGCGTTCGATCAAAGCCACGCTCATGTCTAGTGGTACATCAGCTTGGGCAGCCACAGCGAGATCGAGGGAATGTACGTGATCAGGATCAGGCTGCCGAGCAGCGGAACCAGCCACGGCAGGATCGCCATGGTCGTGCGTTCGAGCGACATTCGCGCGACGCGAGCGAGGACGAACAGCACCATGCCCATCGGCGGATGGAGGAGACCGATCATCAGGTTGAGCACCACGACCAGGCCGAAGTGAACGGGGTCGATGCCAAGCTGCACGACCGCCGGCATCAGCACGGGCACCGCGATCAGGATCGCTGCCGTGGGCTCGAGGAAGCAGCCGACGAAGAGCAGCAGCAGGTTGACCAGCAGCAGGAACACCCAGGGCGAACTCGTGAAGCCCAGCACCCATGCCGTCACCATGTCCGTCACGCGCGTCGCCGTGAGCAGCCAGCCGAAGATCGAGGCCGCCGCGACGATGAACAGCACCGTGGCCGTCGTCTCGATGGTCTCCATCGAGACCTTGATCAGCATCTTGAAGTTCAGCGTGCGATACCAGACGAGGCCCAGAAAGAGCGCCCAGATCGAGGCCGCCACCGCGCCTTCGGTCGGCGTGAAAATGCCGGTGGTCATGCCGCCGATCAGCAGCACGGGCGTCAGGATGGGCAGCACCGCCTCGAACTTGAATTTCCAGTCCGCGGCAAAGAGCGCCACCAGCACGACGAACGTCGCGACCACCGGATTGACGCCAACCGTGATGGCAAGCCAGATCACCAGCGGAAACGCGATCACGACGCCGAGCTCCACCGTCGCCTTGCCAACCCGGCTCCACAGGAACTTGATGTCGGCGCCCCAGTTGTTCTTGTGCGCGTAGTAAGCGACCGTCAGCATCATCAGCACCGTCATCACCAGACCGGGGACGATGCCGGCGAGAAACAGCTGGCCGATCGAGACGTTGGCGACCATCCCGTAGATCACGAAAGGGAGCGACGGCGGGATGATCGGCCCCAGCGTCGCGGAGGCTGCGGTGACGCCGACCGAGAACTCCTTGCTGTAGCCGTGATCGCGCATCGCCTTGATCTCGATCGTCCCGAGCCCCGCGGCGTCGGCGATGGCCGTGCCGGACATGCCGGCGAAGATCACGGACCCGATGATGTTGACATGGCCGAGCCCGCCCTTCATCCAGCCGACGAGCGCCAGCGCGAAGTTGTAGATGCGGTTGGTGATCCCGGCGTTGTTCATCAGGTTGCCGGCCAGGATGAAGAACGGGACCGCCAGCAACGGAAAGCTGTCGATGCCGCTGATCATCCGGTGGACGACCACCATCGGCGGCGAAGATCCCGACACGTAGAAGTAGATCAGCGAAGCGCCCGCCATCGCGATGGCGACCGGGATGCCGGTCACCATCAGCACGAGGAATCCCGAAAGGAGCCAACCGGTCATCGCCGACTCCCACGCCGTAGACAGCTCATTCGCGACCTCCTTGGATCGCGTGCATTGCCCCCAGCCGCGCGTCGGCCGCCCTCAATCGCTCGACGACGCGCCCTTCGGGCCTTGCTCGGCTTCGCCTCGCGCGCCTCTCTCATTCGATAGTCTCCTCGATTGCGTGCTCCGGACGTTCGAGCAAGCTGAAGCCGCGCCGCCAGTTCTCGATCGCGACCTGGACCGAGCGCACGGCCGCCGCGGCGAATCCGAACGCGCAGATGCCGTAGATGATGTTCATCGGCAGGTCGATGATGGTCATCTGCAGGTTGCCCATGCGCATCATCATCTGGATCGTGAGTCCCACCGCCAGCGCGAAGAACACGATGCGCATCACGTCGACCAGCGTGGACAACGCGCGCCCCGCCTTGGGCGGGATCAGCCGGTACATGAAGTCGACATGGATATGGCGCGTCCGGCGGACCGACGCGGCAATTGCGACAAAGACCGTGCAGATCAAGAGGTAACGCGCGATCTCCTCGGTCCACGCCGCCGAGTCGTTCATCACGTAGCGGGTGAAGAATTGGTAGAACACGCACAGCCCGAGCAACCAGAAAAAGCCGAGCGACAGCCAGTCCTCGAACAGATAATGCGACAGATCGATCGGCGCATCCTCGACGTGGAAATGGCCTTCCTCGTCGAGAACGTGCTCCGCGGCGTGCGGCTTGTCGATGGTGTCGTTCATCGTGCGTCCCCGAATCCAGTCACTTTTCGTCCCCGCGGAGGCGGGGACCCAGCGTCGTTCGATTCTTCCACGTCGCTCGCGCGAAAGCGGGAGCCCAGTGTCGTTCGGATCAATCCAAAGTCACTGGGTCCCCGCCTTCGCAGGGATGATGTATTTGGTTCCAGTCGCGGGCCGCTTGCGCGACCTGCTCCTGGACAAATACGTCACTTGATCGCGACGATCTTGTCGTAGTCACTCCGCGTAAAGCCCATCGATTCAGGCGTTGCCGATTTGAGGACTGCGTCAATGAAGCTCTTCTTGTCGACCTGGACGATCTGCAGGCCCTTCTTCTTGAACTCGTCGGTCAGCTCGGCTTCGCGCTTCTTGATCTTGTCCGTCGCGCGCGCGGCCGCCTCGCGCGTGACCTCGATGAAGATCTGCTTCTCCTGGTCGTTCAGCTTGTTCCACACGTGCGGCGCGATCTGCGTCGTCAGCCCGTCGACGATGTGCGAGGTCATCATGATCGCCTTCTGCACTTCGTAGAACTTCTTCGCCTCGATCGTCGTCAGCGGATTTTCCTGCGCGTCGACGGTGCCGTTCTGCAACGCGAGATAGACCTCGGCGAACGCGATCGGCGTCGGATTCGCGCCGCAGGCTTTCGGCGTCGCCATGTACGCAGGCACGTCCGGCACGCGAATCTTCAGACCCTTCATCCCTGCGCAATCCGTGAACGGCTTCTGCGCCGTGGTCTGCCGCGCGCCGTAATACGTGTAGGCGGTGATCTGGATGCCGGTCTTCTTGCGGAATTCCTCGACCATCTCGGCGAACACCGGGCTCTTCGAGTACGCGATCAGGTGATCGCCATCGCGGAAGATGAACGGGTAATACGCGATGCCCAGACGGGGGTAATTGCGCGCCGCGAACGATGGCCCGCTGATGATCATGTCGACGGTGCCGAGCGTCAGGCCCTGATTGATGTCGGTCTCCTTGCCGAGCGTGCTCGCTGGGAAGACCTCGATGTCGAACTTGCCGTTAGTGCGTTTCTTGATTTCTGCCGCGGCCCACACCGACTCGGTATGGTACGGCTCGCTCGTTTCGTACACGTGCGCCCATTTCAGCTTCTGCTGCGCGAGCGCGGGCCCGCCGGCGATCACCGCGGCACCCGTCATCGCGATCAATACAAGCTTTGCAAGCAAACGCATGATTCCTCCTTGGAAAAGTAATCGGATTACGTCAGTGACTCTCATCCTCTTCGCACTACCTTACTGACATGATCGGTCTCGTGTCGGATTCGCGCGGCGATTCGCGTTTGCTCTCGCCCTTCGGGTTTCGCCGCTCACGCCACGACCTGGATCTTGGTGCTTTTATTTTTATCGGCCGCGGCAGCGAACGCCGCCACGGCATCCTGCAGCGGATATTGGCCCGACAGCAGCGGACGCACGTCGACGCGCCGCGTCGACAGGTAGTCGACGGCCCAGTCGAATTCGACGCCCCAGCGGAACGCGCCGCGCAGGTCGAGCTCCTTCGCCATCAGGTCGTTGACCACGAAGGGCAGCGGCTCGTGCGGCAGCGTGCCGACCTGCACGATTACGCCGCCGCGCCTGGTGGCCGCCACGCAGGTCTTGAGCGCGTTGAAGTTGCCGGAGACTTCGTACGCGACGTCGAACTGGGGATCTTTCAACGCGTCGCCCATGCGATCCGCGCGCAGCGTGACATCGGCGCCGACGAGCTGCGCCTGGCTGAGCGGACGGTCGAGAACGTCGGTCACCGTGATCTTGCGGGCGCCGGCCAGCCGTGCGGCCATGACGGTGACGCAACCGATCGTGCCGGCACCGGTGACGAGCACCGACTTGCCGAGCAGGTCGCCGCCACGGTTGACGCCATGCAAGCCGACCGCCAGCGGTTCGGCGAACGCGAGCTCGCCCAGCGAGATGTCGCCGGCAACCGGATAGCACTGCCGCTCGCCCATGACGAAATATTCCTGGAACATCCCCTGCACGTGCGGGAACTTGCTGGCACTGCCGAGAAAACGCATGTTCGTGCACAGTTGCTCGCGCCCTTCGCGGCAGTAGTCGCAGCGGCCGCACGCATGCGACGGCGACACGGCCACGTTGTCGCCAACCTTGACGCGCGTGACGCCTTCGCCGACCGCGGCGACGACGCCGGACGCCTCGTGGCCGGGAACGAGCGGCTCGCGCACGACGAAGCTGCCGTTGCGGCCTTCGTAGTAGTAATGCAGATCCGACCCGCAGATGCCGGCGGCCCCCAGCCGCAACAGCACCTCACCCGGACCGGCCTCGGGAACGTCGACCGGTTCGATCCGCAGGTCTTCCTTGGCGTGAATGCGGCAGGCAAGCATGGTGTCTCCTCTCAATTCCTACTTACATCCAGCGAATCGTCCTGCTCCGCCGGCGATTCGCCCCTGATCAGCTTCTCATGAACCATTCAGTATCGTGATTTTTCCATGGGGTCGCGGTGTTGGCCTTGCGACCCCATCTAACTCATCTACTATTGGAGCGTATCCCAGCCGGTGGAAAAGCGTTTATACGCCTGGTTGAGATGCCTCTGCATCGCGGCGCGGGCGCCGTTGGGATCTTTCGCGGCAATCGCTTTCAGGACCGCTCGGTGCTCGCTCATCGCACTTTCCCACAACGAAGGCGAGTCGTAGTGGTGCTCGAGCTGCTGATAGAGCGGACCCGTGCGCTCCTCCCACAGCATTTTCACGACGGCGACCAGCGCGCCGTTGCCGGTTGCCTCGACGATCCGAAGGTGAAACAATCGATCGCCGCTCAACGGCTGATGCTCGCCGGCGATCATCTCGTGTTGCATGACCTCGAGCGCATCCGCGATCGCCTGCACCTGCGATTTTTTCGCGGACTTGGCCGCGAGCGCCGCGCACTCCGCCTCGATCACGTAACGCGCGCGCAACAGCTCGAATGGTCCCGCCTCCGCGTCATGCGGACCATGCGCCGCCTTCGCCAAACCCCCGGGCTGCACGTAAATGCCCGAGCCGATGCGCACTTCGACCAGGCCTTCGACTTCGAGCGCGATCAGCGCTTCACGCACCGACGGCCGCGACACGCCCAGCTGCTTCGCGAGATCGCGTTCCGGCGGCAACCGGGCGCCGGCCGGAAACTCGCCGCTCTTGATCAGCGTGCGAATCTGATCGGCGATCTGGCGGTAGAGCCTGCGGGGTTCGATGCTCTGGAACGGCATGGAGCGGCGCACACGGCGGAAACGGCCGCGGCTGCCTCAATTGAGAGTGGGGCCGCAAAGGCTAACGCCCAGCGAAGAACTGGTCAAGTGGTATTACCAATTTGCCCGCCACGCAGGGTAGAATCCAAGGTTCGCGTCGCCGCTAACGCGGCGAGTCGCGCAGATCCTCTGATCCTGATTGCTGAACTCCGATCCCTGATGACCACGATCGCCGCCATCCGGGCCACCCCCGTCACCGTTGCGCTCCATGCGCCGCTGCTGCACAGCAACGGCGCGCACTGGGGCCGGTTCGTGCGCACGATCGTCGAGGTCGAGACCGACGACGGTTACGTGGGGCTGGGCGAGATGGGCGGCGGGGGCGAGGACGCCACCCGCGCGTTCGCCGGCCTTGCGACCTATCTTGCCGGACATGACGTGTTCGCGCTCGAGGCGATGCGTTTCGCGATCTGCAATCCGACCGCGAGCCTTTACAACAACCGCACGCAGCTGCACGCGGCGGTCGAGTTCGCCTGCCTCGACATCATGGGGCAGAAGCTCGGCGTGCCGGTGCATGCGCTGCTGGGCGGCAAGCTGCGCGACGCGGTCGAGTTCGCGAGCTATCTCTTCTTTCGCTACGCGGATCCCGTCACCGGAAAGGGGGAAGTGCGCACGCCGGAACAGCTGGTCGCCCACGCCGCGGTGCTCAAAGCCGCGCACGGCTTCACGACACACAAGCTGAAGGGCGGCGTGTATCCGCCCGCGCACGAGCTTGCCTGCTATCGCACTCTGGCCGCATCGCTGCCGGGCGAGCGCTTCCGCTACGATCCCAATTCGGCGCTGTCGCTTGCCGACGCCATCGAATTCGGCCGCAACATTCTCGACATCCGCAACGATTACTTCGAGGACCCCGTGTGGGGAATGCCGCAGCTTGCGCGGCTGAAGGAATTCGTGCCGCTGCCGATCGCGACCAACACGGTGGTCGTCAATTTCGAGCAGCTCGCCGCCAACGTGCAATCCGGTGCCGTCGACGTCATCCTTCTCGACACGACGTTCTGGGGCGGCATTCGTCCCTGCATCAAGGCCGCCGGCGTCTGCGAGACGATGGGGCTTGGCGTCGCGGTGCACAGCTCGGGCGAACTCGGCATACAGCTCGCGACGATGCTGCACCTGGGTGCCGTGGTGCCGAATCTCGGCTATGCGGCCGATGCCCACTATCATCATCTGACCGACGACGTGATCGAGGGCGGCCTCATGCGCTACGAGAACGGCGCGATTCGCGTGCCGGACACGCCGGGGCTCGGCGTGCGGCTCGATCGCGAGAAACTGCGCCGCTACCACGAGCTGTTCCTCGAGCTGGGCGGCTATCCGTACGACCGCGATCCGGGTCGGCCGGGCTGGTTTGCGCATGTGCCGAACAGCACGTGGGCGGACCCCAAGGTCTCGCTGCGGCCGGCGCTAAAATAGCAATCACGGAGGAACCACCATGGCAGGACGACTAGCCGGCAAGACGGCGCTGATTACGGCCGCCGGCCAGGGGATCGGCTTCGCCAGCGCGATGCAGATGGCGGCGGAAGGCGCAACCGTCTACGCGACGGATGTCAACGCCAAGCTGCTCGACAAGTTCCAGGGCGTGGCGAACGTGACGGCGCGACCCCTCGACGTGCTGGACGACGCGGCGTTGCGCACGACGATCGACGAGCTGCCGGTGCTCGATGTGCTGTTCAATTGCGCCGGGTTCGTCCACCACGGCACGGTGCTCGATTGCACGCCGGAGGACTGGGATTTCAGCTTCAACCTCAACGTGCGCGCGATGTACGTCGCGATCCAGGCGGCACTGCCGAAGATGCTCGACAAGCACCAGAAGACCGGCAACTGGGCGTCCATCATCAACATGGCCTCGGTGGCAGGATCGATCAAGGGCATTCCGAACCGCTTCGTGTACGGCGCGAGCAAGGCCGCGGTCGTCGGGCTCACCAAGGCCGTCGCCGCCGACTTCGTGCAGAAGGGCATCCGCTGCAACGCGATCGCGCCCGGCACGGTGGACACGCCGTCGCTCGGCGAGCGCATCAATGCCTTTGCCGATCCCGTCGAGGCGCGCAAGCTGTTCATCGCGCGCCAACCGATGGGACGGCTCGCCAGGGCCGAGGAGATCGCGCCGATCGTGATTTTCCTGGCCTCCGATGAATCCGCGTTCGCGACGGGACAGGTATTTTCGGTCGACGGCGGCATGACGATTTAAAACTTCTGATGGAAACGGGCCGGCGCAGCCGGACGTCTTTGAACGTTTTTTTGCCTACAGGGAGATGTGCATGAAGCTCGTACGCTACGGCCCCGCCGGCCGCGAAAAACCCGGACTCATCGATGCCGACGGCAAGCTGCGCGACTTGTCGAAGAAAGTGAAGGACATCGATGGCGCGTCGCTTGCCCCGGCCGAGCTCGCGAAATTGAAGAAGCTCGATCCGAAGAAGCTGCCGCTGGTCAAGGGCAAGCCGCGGCTCGGATCGTGCGTGGCGACGCCGCCCAAGTTCGTCGCGATCGGTCTCAACTACATCGATCACGCGAAGGAAACGAATTCGCCGATCCCCGAGCACCCGATCCTGTTCTTCAAGGCCGAAACGTGCATCGTCGGTCCGAACGACAACATCATGATGCCGAGGGATTCGAAGGCGACCGATTGGGAAGTCGAGCTCGGCATCGTCATCGGGCGCAAGGCCAGCAACGTCGAGAAGAAGGATGCGCTGAAGTACGTCGCCGGCTATTGCCTGATCAACGACGTCTCGGAGCGCGACTTCCAGTTGAAGCACGGCGCATCGCAGTGGGGCAAAGGCAAGGGCTGCGACACCTTCGGTCCGATCGGGCCATGGATGGTGACGCCGGACGAGATCAAGGATGTGCAAAACCTCGACATGTGGCTCGACGTCAACGGCGAGAAACGGCAGCGGGGGAACACCAGGACAATGATCTTCGGTGTGGCGGAACTGGTGGCCGACACTTCCCGCTACATGACGCTGTTGCCGGGCGATGTCATTACGACCGGGACGCCGCCTGGAGTCGGGCTCGGGATGAAGCCTCCGCAATATCTCAAGGCCGGCGACGTGGTGACTTTGGGAATTCAGGGATTGGGGGAGCAGCGGCAGAAGGTGGTCGAATTCAAGGGAAAGCGCTAGTCGCCAGCATCCCGGAAGTCATCGTGGCCGGTGGCGCGACCGCTCACCTCGATGCACCGCTCACGGCGATCGCATGATCGTGCGTGCGCCCACGATTCGTCGCCGTGACGGTGATCGCGCCGATCGGGCGCGGGATGCTTGCGCGCCGTGGGCGCAGCAAAGCACCCCGGGCATCCCGCGTGAAGCGTGTCAGGTTGCCGGCACCACATCGGGCGTGGGATGCCGCCCGAACGCCAGCAGGCACACCGCGCCGACGAACGCGAGCGCGGCGCCGGTGCGCAGCACCGCGTTGATCGCCGCAGCATCCGACCCCGCCGCGCTCGGCGATCCGGCAAGCAACTCGAGCACCGCAGCGGCAATCGCGACGCCGACAGCCCCGAGCATCACCAGCGACGTCAGCGTAATGCCCGACGCGGCGCCGATGAAGGACGGCGGCACGACCGCCTGGGTGGCCACATTCGCCAGCGCCCAGCCGAGGCCGAGGCCGATGCCCGTTACCAGGAATAACGGCGTGTACAACCACAACGACTGGACGCTGGTCAGACCGACGATTCCGCCCGCGCTGATCAACATTCCGATCGCCATCAGACGATCGGCGGGAAAGCGTTCCGAGAGCCGTCCGGAAAAGTAACTCGCCGAGCCCGCGCCGGCGGAAAGCGCGAGAAACACGATTCCCGCGTCGAACGGCGACATTCCGCGCGCCTGCTGCAGGTACATCGCCGAGAAGACGGCAACGAAACAGAACACGACGTTGGACAGCGAGCCGGCGAGGACCACCGCGTCGAATGCACGATTGCGGAAGAGCGCAAGATCGATCAGCGGCGAGCGGACGCGCGCCTCGATTGCGACGAACGAAATCAGCAGCACGACGCCGCCGATCAGCGTCCCGATGGTATGGATCGACGTCCAGCCCCACGCTTCGCCGCGATCGAAGGCGAGACTGATGCACACGAGTCCGCCGGTGATCGTCAGCATGCCCGGAATGTCGATGTGGCGATCCGCGGATTCGTCCCGCGTTTCCGCGACATAGCGAAGCATCAGCACGATCGCGGCGATGCAGAATGGAATGTTGATGAAGAATACGCCGCGCCAGCTCAGATATTCGGAGAACGCACCGCCGACGAACGGGCCGAGCGCCGAGCCGACCGCGGCGAACCCCAGCACAATGCCGATCGCCCGCGCCTGCCGCGCTCCGGAGAACGTGCTCGAGACCACCGCGATCGACACGGGGAAGATCAGCGCCGCGCCGATGCCGTGCACCACACGCGCCACGATGAGCCAGATCTCGTCCGGCGCGGACCCGCAAATCGCGGAGACAATGCCGAAGATGGCGAGCCCGATCACGATGACCTTGCGGCGTCCGTAGATGTCGGCCAGCCGGCCGGCGGTGACCATCAGCGCGCCGATCGACAGCATGTAACCGCTGACCACCCACTGCAAATCGGTCGTGGGCACGTTGAAGCGCCGCCCGATCGCGGGCAGCGCCAGGTTGAGCGCAAACCAGTCCATCTGCACGATGAGCATCGAAATCGCGCACGCTGCGATGACGAGCTTGTCGGCGCGGGAGAACGCCAAGGACTCGCTAACGGTGTTCGGCTCCATCGGTCTATTGTGCGTGTGAAGATTCTTGCAGCAGGATATCCTGATGTCGTCGTCCCCGCGAAGGCGCGCGCGCTTTCGCGCGCGCCCCAGTGTCGTTCGTCGAAAGACACTGGATTCCCGCCTTCGCGGGAATGACGGTGGTATTGCAGGCGTCGTCACGCATGTGAGAAATCCGCGACAGCCCCGTTATAGCACTCCGCGCCGCGCGAGGCTCATCATCAACGCCCCCGCACCCATCGTCCATGGCGCAATCCGATCCGAATGATTGACGCGATTGACGAGCGCGCCCAGCTTCGGCGTCGCGACGGTCACGATATCGCCGATGACGTGCGTGAAACCCTGCCCGGGTCCGTGCCGGTCCTTGGTCGGCGCGAACATCGTGCCGAGGAACAGCACGAGTCCGTCGGGATATTGATGATTGGAGCCGATCGCCTGGGCGGCGAGGTCGAGCGGGTCGCGGCTGATCATCGCGATCGAGCTCGCGCCGTCGAGCGCGAATCCGTCCGGCCCGTCGACCCGCATCGCGAGCTCGCAACGCCGCACGTCGTCGATGCCGAAGCGCTCGTCGAACAGGCGGATGAACGGCCCGATCGCGCACGACGCGTTATTGTCCTTGGCCTTGCCGAGCAGCAGCGCGCTGCGCCCCTCGAAATCGCGCAGGTTCACGTCGTTACCGAGCGTGGCGCCCAGCGTACGCCCGTGGCTGCCGATCGCGAGCACGATCTCCGGTTCCGGATTGTTCCATTCCGATTTGGGATGAATGCCGATCTCGGCACCGGTACCCACCGCCGACATCGGCTGTGACTTCGTGAAGATCTCCGCATCGGGCCCGATGCCGACTTCGAGATACTGCGACCATGCGCCCTGCGCGATCAGCGCGTCCTTGAGGCGCGCGGCTTCGGGCGATCCGGGGCGGACGCTTGCCAGGTCGTCACCGATGATGGCGACAATCGCACGCCGCACACCTTCCGCCTTGCCTGGATCCCCGCGCGCCTGCTCTTCGATCACGCGTTCGAGCATGCTTGCGACGAACGTGACCCCTGCCGCCTTGATCGCCTGGAGGTCGCACGGCGCGAGCAGCCACGGCACCGCCGACGCACGCGCGTCCTCGGCGGAATTCGCGAGCACATCGGCGAGCGCGGCAACCCGCGGCAATACGCCCGCGGCGCGAATTGCCGCAACAGGATCGGCGAGATTCAGCAGCGCGCTCGACGTCGGCGCGACCGGCGACAGGTCGACCAGCTCGTCGCCACGCACGCCGACCAGCACGGGACCATCGACGGCGGGCAGGAAGACACGCCCGACCAGGGTCGCGTGCTCGCGGTCGGCGGGCAGGCTTGCCGCCACAGAAAGGCGCTCTCGCATGACGATCGGCTCGCGACGGTAAATCGCAAGGATAACCGACCGAGGTGTTGCGAAGCTATGCCAGAATGTGGCGGCGACCTCCACGCCAACCGTTCCGGAAAGCCGCCTCGCCATGACGACCCCCGCACAAGAAACCGCCGCCCAGTTCCTGTTTGCCGCACGCAACAGCGGACGCCCCGGCGCGCGGATTCCCGCCGGCGCTCGCCCCGCGGACATCGCTGCGGCCCTCGCGATCCAGAATCGCGTGCGCGAGCTCGTGGACCTGCCCGTCGGCGGCTGGAAATGCTCGGCGCCGTCCGAGCCACGGCCGATTTCGTGCGCACCGATTTTCGCGCCCACCATCTTCCGGACATCGCCGTGCCCGGTGATCACCGGTGGCGGCACCACGAAAATCGAGCCGGAAATCGCGTTCGTGCTGGGACGCGACCTTCCTCCGCGCGCCACCCCCTACAGCGAGGACGAAGTGCGCGGCGCGTTGCGCGAAGCACGCTTCGTGCTCGAGCTCATGGGCTCGCGTTACGCCGAATCGACCGGCATCAGCTTTCCCGAGTTGCTCGCGGACAGCGTCTCGAATCAGGGCCTGTTCGTCGGTCCCATCGTTAACGATGCGTTGTCCCGGCCGCTCGAAGCATTTCCGATCACCGTACGACGCAACGACGAGACGCTGATGGCGAAGGAGGGCAAGCACCCGGACGGGCATCCGTTGCGACCGCTGTACTGGCTCGCCAACTACCTTGCGCGGCGCGGCGACCATCTGCGCGCGGGGATGATCGTGACCACGGGCTCCTATTGCGGCGTGATCGACGCGCCGCTCGATGTTCCACTCACCATCGTGTACGGCGACCTGGGGTCGCTCGCCGTCACGCTGACCCGCGCGGCGTAGAAGATGAGCCTGGCAGGACTCGGCGCCGTGGCGATCTGGCATGACCTGTTGCCGGCCGCGAAGGACGATTTCTACGACTGGCACAATCGCGAGCACATGCCCGAGCGCGTCGGTATTCCGGGCTTTCGCCGTGGCCGCCGTTATGTCGCGATCAGCGGCGCGCCGGAATTCTTCAACCTGTACGAGGCGGACAGTCCGGAGATACTCGCCGGGCAGGATTACCTGAATCGCCTGAACGCGCCGACGGCATGGACGCAGCGCGTCATTCCGTCCTTTCGCAATGTCTCCCGCTCCCTCTGCCGCGTGGCATTTACCAACGGCGTGGGCAGCGGCGGCGTCATGCTGACGCTGCGCTTCGCGATCGACGGCGCGCACCGCGACAGCACGATCGACGCACTGCGCCGCCGGCTCCTGCCGCCGCTCGTCTATCGCAAGGGCATCGCCGGCGTGCATCTGTGCCTCGCCGACGACGCCGCGAGCAGCGTGGAAACGGCGGAGAAGAGAGTGCGCGCCGACGCGACGCTCGTCCCGTCGTGGATCATTCTCATCGAAGGAAATGCCGTGCCCGATGTCGATGCCGCCGCCGACGATCTGGTGCCGACGCTCATGGCGCATGCGGCGCAGGCACCGGAGCGCGCCATCTACCGACTCGAGTTCACGCGCCTCAAGACCCCGTGGAGCGCGGGCTAGCGCAGCGATCCATTTCCGCAGGAGTCCACCATGGCCCTCGTGCCGCTGATCGAATATGCCGATGCGCCGCCGGAAGCACGCGCGGTCTACGACGACATCATGGCCACCCGCAAGGCCGAGTCGGTCAACAACTTCTGGAAAGTCCTCGCCAACGACCCGCCGAATCTCCGGCGCATCTGGGCGTCGGTCAAGCAGGTGATGGGACCGGGGGAGCTCGATCCGCTGGTCAAGGAGCTCGTGTATGTTGCCGTTTCCGTCACGAACAACTGCGAGTATTGCATCCACTCGCACACGGCAGGCGCGCGCAGCAAAGGCATGACAACGGCAATGTTCAACGAGCTCATGGCGGTGGTGGCGCTCGCCAACGAGACGAATACGATTTCCAACGGCTACCGGATCGACGTCGACGAGCGGCTGCGGGATCCGCTCGCGCGCTGACCTATGCCGATGTCCATGACCGACGCCGCGCGCCGCGGAACTTCCGACGCGGCGCTCTATCCGGAGATTGAGCCCTCCGTGTCGGGACGACTGCCGCTCGACGCCGTGCACACGATGCATTGGGAAATGTGCGGCAATGCGGCCGGCGTGCCGCTCGTGTTCCTGCATGGGGGACCCGGCGGCGGCTGCCTGCCGCATCATCGGCGCTACTACGATCCCGCGTTCTGGAACATCGTCCTCTACGACCAGCGGGGCGCGGGCCGCTCCACGCCGATCGCTTCGCTAGTCGACAATACGACGCCCCATCTCGTCGCCGACCTCGAGCGCCTGCGCGAGGCGCTCAAGATCGACCGCTGGCTGTTGTTCGGCGGCTCGTGGGGCTCGACGTTGGCGCTGGCGTACGCGCAGGCGCATCCGGAGCGCGTGCTCGGGTTGATGCTGCGCGGCGTCTTTCTCGCCACCGCGCCCGAGCTCGATTGGTTCATGCACGGTATCCGCACGATCTTCCCGGAGGCGTGGCGTGCGTTCGCCGAATTCCTTCAGCTGGCCGAGCG
>Ga0207689_10000118_pt1 | contig 65374 bp, 61 predicted proteins | sample KBSMisM52_FD_184312 | JGI IMG/M metagenome (GOLD analysis project Ga0207689, IMG submission 184312) | Miscanthus rhizosphere microbial communities from Kellogg Biological Station, Michigan, USA - KBS Miscanthus M5-2 (SPAdes) (version 2) | ecosystem: Host-associated > Plants > Roots >...
CAACGTTGCCGAGCTCGTGGCGGCGCTGCTCGACGTCTTCAACAGCATCCTGTCCGTCAACAGCGTGTTCTCCTCGGCCAGCCTGCCGATCAGCAGCAACGTGCAGGGCAGCTACCAAAACCAGGTGTACGTCGGCATGTTCCGCCCCGACGACATGGCGCGGCCGCGGTGGTCCGGCAACCTGAAGCAATACCAGATCATCTATGACAGCGTGACCGACTCGCTGGCGCTCGGCGACTCGGCGGGGAGCCCGGCGCTCAACGCTGCGACAGGATTTTTCCTGCCGTCCGCGGTGAGCTATTGGACCACGGCCAGCACGTTCTGGAGCAGCAATCTCCTTGGCACGCCGAAAAGCGCCAGCGATCGTCCCGATGGCGAAGTGGTGGAAAAAGGCGCTGTCGACCAGATCCTGCGCACCCTGTACGCAACGAGTCGCGCCGCACGGCCTGTCTACACGTGCATCGATTGCGTCAATGGGACATCGTTGTCGATCAACGCATCGGAGCGATTCACCGACGCCAACGCGTCCATCACCACGGCGATGCTGGGCGCCGCCGATGCCGCCGAGCGCACCGCGATTCTCAACTGGGTGCGCGGCGACGACAACAACGGCGACGAGCTCGGCCCGGGCGGCACGACCACCGTACGTCCGGGTATTCACGGCGATGTGTTGCATTCACGGCCGGCCATCATCAACTACGGAGGAACGATCGGCAACATGATCTTCTACGGCTCGAATGACGGCATGCTGCACGCCGTCGACGGCAATCGCACGGGCGACACTCCAGGGCAGGAAAGGTGGGGGTTCGTCCCCAAGGAGTTCCTCTCCCGCTTCAAGCGGATGCGCAACAACATGCCGGAGGTGCGGTTTCCGCAGACGCCGGCCGCCTCCACGGCGACGCCCCGCGATTACTTCGTCGATGGCGCAATCACCGTCTACGAAAAACGCAACGCGGACAAGAGTATCGCGCGCGCCATTCTTTTCGTCGCGATGCGCCGCGGGGGTCGGCTTCTCTATGCGTTCGATGTCACCAATCCCCTGGTACCGCAGATGCTATGGAGTACGTCGAGCGCGGTGATTCCGGTGCTCGGCCAGACGTGGTCGGATCCGCGCGTCACCCGCGTCCGCGGGACGTTGAACCCCGTGCTCGTCATGGGTGCCGGCTACGATGCCGCGGCCGAAGATGCCGTCCCGCCGGGCACCACCACCATGGGCAACGCCGTCGTGATCCTCGATGCTTTCAACGGCACGCTGATCAAATCGCTGCCGACGCTGCGCAGCGTCACCGCGCCAGTCGCATTGATGGACGCCGATTCCGACGGCTACACCGACCGCGGTTACGCGGCGGACCTTGGCGGCAACGTGTATCGGGTCGACTTCGAGACCGCTGCCGGGTTGACCAGCCCCGCCGATTGGGCCGTCACGAGGCTCGCATCGCTCGGTGCGGGGTCCCCAGGGCGCAAGTTCTTTTACGCACCGGACGTGATGCAGACGCAGGTGTTCACCGCGCTGATGCTGGGTTCCGGAGATCGTGAGCGACCGTTGCTCGGGGCAACCTACGATCGGTTCTACACGCTGCTCGATTACGGCTCCGGAAAAGGCGCGCCTTCCGCTTCGCTGGTTACGGACGCAAGCCTCGCCCCGCTGGGCCCTGCCCTGAACCTTGCTGCGCATCCGAATGGCTGTTACCTGGATCTCAACGCCAATGGCGAGAAGGTCGTGACCTCGGCGGTATCCGCCGGCGGCTACACCTATTTCAGCACCAACATGCCAACCGTCGTCGCCGCGAACTCGTGCGCGAACAACCTGGGCACCGCCACAAGCCGTCGCATTGCACTCTTCTGCGGCGCGAGCGAGTCCGTCGAGATCACCGGCGGCGGCCTGCCGCCGAGTCCCGTGCTCGGTACGGTGGAGGTGCAGATCAGTGCCACGGAGACCCGATTGTTCGAGTTTCTCACCGGCACACCGATTGCCAAGGGCGCGGGCGCAAACGCCGGCGTGCGCTCGGGCCTCGAGATTTACCGTCCTGGCGGCATGACCGATCCGACGCGACGCCGGACCTACTGGTTCACAAGCAAGGGATCGTAAAAACGCGGCAGCACTGATGCCGCTGCCGCCGCGAAGCGTTTGCCGCAGCCCACCGGCATCGAGATCGCGCTTCGCGGCGCGTTGCGCACTGCGGACGCCGATCAACTGAGCGATACGAGATCGCTTGCGCTATTTCGGTGCCATCTCAACCGCGTTGGCCTGATGCACCATCATCGCACGCACGGCGAATGTATTTCTCTTCAATGAGTTAGCGTTAGAAAAGTTGCGCTGTCGCAGCGCAACAACGTGGCCCGCCGATTGCTTTAGCAGGCGCATCGACCACGCGCAGAACCCAAACGGATGCTACGCGTCATGCTGGTGGACGACTCCCAGAAGGAAGTCAGTCCACTCAAGGAAGGTCTGCAGGCGGCAGGGTACGACGTCATCGAAGTCACCACGTTGACGACGTCGGCGCTGGTGCTGCTCGATCGCGTCGCCGCGATGCGGCCCGACGTCATTATCATCGACACCGATTCGCCGACCCGCGACACGCTTGAACAGTTGGCATTTGTCAGCGCGAAACAACCGCGGCCGATCGTCCTGTTCACCGATCACCGCGACAACGCCACGATTCAGGCCGCCATCAAGGCGGGCGTGTCCGCCTATGTCGTGGCCGGCATGCAGCCGGACCGCCTGCGGCCGATTCTCGACGTTGCCGTTGCGCGCTTCGATCAGGAGCGTGGGCTGCGCGACGAGCTCAAGTCGGCGCACGCGCGCCTGGCCGAACGCAAGGTGATCGAGCGCGCCAAGGGCATTCTGATGAAGCAGAAGGGCATTGCCGAAGACGACGCGTACAAGCTGATGCGCGACCTTGCGATGGATCGCAATCGCAAGCTCATCGACGTCGCGCAACAGATCATCGACGTGACGGACCTGCTCGGATGATGGCCGCAAGTGTGCTTTGCGTTGGTGCGTCCAGCGCTGAAATGCACGCGCATGGTGCAGCGCAACAATCGGTTATCGGATCGCCCGGCAGGGATCGCAAATGAAAAACATCGATGAATCAGTCATCTATCGGCTCGCCCTCCTCGTGGCATGGATCTCGCTAAGACGTAAACGAAGCTGATCTTTTTGCTTTCAACACTTCGTTGCCAACGGCGGCGGCGCAAGTGCGACAACGGCGTTGTGTGCATCCCGTTCGATTGATGAACGGCGAAAAGCACCAACGCCGTTTTTTATTTGGCTGACCGATGACCGACGAGGAACCGCAATGCGAGAAATTCGGCGACCGCGCCACCTTCCGATCCACACCGATTCCGTTCCCGCTTCTGATGCTGTCTCGGCATCGAAGCGGCGTTTGCTCGGTGCGTCGGCGGCCGGTGCGCTGATGACGCTTGTCGATCCGGCGATTCGCGCAGGCGCATGGGCGCAAGGCTCGGATGCACCCGAAAAGAAGGAAGTGAAGGTCGGATTCATTCCGCTCACCGATTGCGCGTCCGTGGTCATCGCATCGGTCATGGAATTCGACAAGAAATACGGGATCAAGATCGTGCCGAGCAAGGAAGCGTCGTGGGCCGCCGTGCGCGACAAGCTCGTCAACGGCGAGCTCGATGCCGCGCACGTGCTGTATGGATTGATCTACGGCGTCCAGATGGGCATCGGCGGGCCGAAAAAGGACATGGCCATCCTGATGAACCTCAACCACAACGGCCAGGCGATCACCCTGTCGAACCAGTTGAAGGACAAGGGCGCGGTCGATGGCCAGAAACTGAAGGCGCTGATCGACAGCGAGAAGCGCGAGTACACGTTCGCGCAGACGTTCCCCACGGGAACGCACGCGATGTGGATCTACTACTGGCTCGCGGCGCAGGGCATCCATCCTTTCAACGACGTCAAGACCATCGTGGTCCCGCCGCCACAGATGGTCGCCAACATGCGCGTCGGCAACATGGACGGCTTCTGCGTCGGCGAGCCATGGAACAACCGCGCGATCGCCGACAAGATCGGCTTCACCGTGGAAACAACGCAGGGCATCTGGAAGGACCATCCGGAAAAGACGCTGGGGACGACCGCGGAGTTCATCCAGAAAAATCCGAACACGGCGCGCGCGATGACCGCCGCCATTCTTGACGCCGGCAAATACATCGACGTGATGGCCAACCGGAAGAAAGTGTCGGAAATCATCGCCGACAAATCGTATGTGAATTGCCCCGTCGAGATCATCGACCAGCGGTTGGAAGGCAACTACGACAACGGTATCGGCAAGCAATGGAAGGATCCCGATTACATGAAGTTCTACAACGACGGCTATGTCAACTTCCCCTTCCTGTCGGACGGGATGTGGTTCCTGACGCAGCATAAACGGTGGGGACTGCTCAAGGAGGATCCCGACTATCTCGCCGTTGCGCAGAAGGTGAACCAGATCGAAATCTTCAAGCAGGCCGCCGCGATGACGAAGACACCGGTGCCGAAAGACGTGATGCGCAGCGTGAAAATGATCGACGGCGTCACGTGGGACGGCAAGAATCCGAAGGCCTATGCCGCCGGGTTCAAGTTCAAAGCCGTCGCGACTTGAAGGTAGCCATCGATGTCCGTCACCCTGGTCGCCGCCTCACCCCCGTTGCCGCTACCCGCCGCCAACGCCGGTGCCGCACCTGGACAAGCTCCGACAGCAGCCAACGCCGCGATCGCCGCGGACCTGAACCTTCCCTTCCCGCGTGCGAGAGAGGGTCGGGGTGAGAGTGCGGTGTCGAACGCCAGCGACGACGCCGAAGCCGCACAGCGCGCGGCCGCCTACATTGCCGCGGAGCTCCGGCGCGAGCGCGTGCGCAGCATGTTGTTGACGATTCTGCCGCCGCTCTTCGGCATCGCGCTCTTCATCGGACTTTGGGCACTGGTGTCGATGACGTCACCGCAGCTGCCGTCGCCGGCGAAGACGTGGACGTCCGCCGTCAAGGTGTTCAGCGATCCCTTCTACCGCAAGGGGCCGAACGATCAGGGAATCGGCTGGAACATTCTCATGTCGCTGCAACGCGTCGGTATCGGGTTCGGGCTCGCGGCGCTGATCGGCATTCCGCTCGGCTTCATCCTGGGTCGCTTCCGCTTCGCGAATGCGATGGCGTCGCCGATCATCAGCCTGTTGCGGCCCGTTTCGCCGCTCGCATGGCTGCCGATCGGGCTCATGGTGTTCAAGGCGGCCAACCCGGCGGCGATCTGGGTGATCTTCATTTCGAGCATCTGGCCGATGGTGATCAATACCGCGGTCGGCGTCCAGCGCGTGCCGCAGGATTACCTCAACGTCGCGCGCGTCCTCAATCTCTCGGAGTGGAAAGTGGTCACCAAAATCCTGTTCCCGGCCGTGCTTCCCTACATGCTGACCGGCGTGCGCCTGGCGATCGGCGTTGCATGGCTGGTGATCGTTGCCGCGGAAATGCTGACCGGCGGCGTCGGCATCGGCTTCTGGGTCTGGGATGAGTGGAACAACCTGAATGTCGAGCACATCATCATTGCGATCTTCGCCGTCGGCATCGTTGGTCTGCTGCTCGAGCAGCTCCTGCTGCTGCTTGCCCGCCGCTTCAACTATGCGTGACGAGACTGCCATGTCCGATGCCGCAGCTGTCGAATACGTCGCGCGGATGCCCGCGCTCACAACGGAATATGTCCATATCGAAGCAGTCGGAATGACATTCGCGACCAGACGCGGACCGTTCGTTGCGCTGCGGCAGATCGATCTCGCGGTGCAGAAGGGCGAGTTCGTCGCGCTAATCGGCCACTCGGGTTGCGGCAAGACCACGGTGCTCAATCTGGTGGCGGGCCTGATCGAGCCGAGCGTCGGCATGCTGCTGTGCGCGGGCCGCGAGATCGCGGGGCCGGGTCCCGAGCGCGCCGTCGTGTTCCAGAATCATTCGCTTCTGCCGTGGCTGTCGTGCTTCGACAACGTCTACCTGGCCGTGGAACGCGTGTTCGGCTCGGCCGAGAAGAAAGCGGATTTGAAGCGGCGGACCCACGAAGCGCTGGCGCTCGTAGGGCTCACGCACGCCGAGCACAAGATGCCGCACGAGGTCTCGGGCGGGATGAAGCAGCGTGTCGGCATCGCCCGCGCGCTGGCGATGCAGCCGAAAGTGCTGCTGCTCGACGAGCCGTTCGGCGCGCTGGACGCGCTGACGCGTGCGAAGCTGCAGGACGAGCTGATGAACATCGTGAAGGCGGCGGGCAGCACCGTACTGATGGTGACGCACGACGTCGACGAGGCCGTGCTGCTGGCCGACCGCATCGTCATGCTGACCAACGGACCGGCGGCGACGATCGGCGAAATCCTGGCGATCGACCTGCCGCGGCCGCGCGACCGGATCGAGCTTGGCGAGAATCCGCAGTATCACCATTACCGGACGGCAGTGCTCGAGTTCCTCTATCGGCGGCAGGCGCATGTCGAAGCGGCGGCGTGAAATTGGCGGTCAACGCATGAACGCGCGCGTCCCGATCAATCGCCCAAAGCTCGTCGTCGTCGGCAACGGCATGGCGGGCATGCGCACGGTGGAGGAGCTGCTGAAGCTCGCGCCGGACGCCTACGACATCGCGGTGTTCGGCAGCGAGCCGCATCCCAATTACAACCGTATCCTGCTCTCGCCGGTGCTGGCCGGCGAGCAGACGATCGACGAAATCATCCTCAATTCGCACGAGTGGTACACCAAAAACGGCATCGCGTTGCATGCAGGCAGGACGGTCACCGGCATCGACCGGGCACGACGCATCGTGGCGACGGACGACGGCATCGCGGCGCCATACGATCGCTTGCTGCTGGCCACCGGCTCCAGTCCCTTCATCCTGCCGATTCCCGGCAACGATCTGCCCGGCGTCATCACCTATCGCGACATCGCCGACACGCAGACGATGATCGCGGCGGCGCGCGAGCATCGCCACGCGGTCGTCATCGGCGGCGGACTGCTCGGCCTGGAGGCGGCCAACGGATTGAAGTTGCGCGGGATGGACGTCACCGTCGTGCATCTGATGCCATGGCTGATGGAGCGCCAGCTCGACCGCACGGCGGCGCAGATGCTGCAGCAATCGCTCGAAGCGAAGGGCCTCGCGTTCCGGCTCGAGGCGAAAACGGAAGCGCTCATCGAAGGCGAATCCGGGCGCGTCGCCTCGGTCCGCCTGGCGTCGGGCGAAACGCTCGCGGCGGATCTCGTCGTCATGGCGGTGGGCATCCGTCCGAATGTCGCGCTCGCGAAGTCGGCGGGTCTCTATTGCGATCGCGGCATCGTCGTGAACGACACGCTGCAGACCTTCGACCCGCGCGTGTACGCGATCGGCGAATGCGTCGCCCATCGCGGGCTGACCTATGGGCTGGTCGCCCCATTGTTCGAGATGGCGAAGGTGTGCGCCAATCATCTTGCCGGTTACGGAATCGGCCGCTACGCCGGCTCGCACGTGTCGACCAAGCTCAAGGTGACCGGTGTCGATCTCTTCTCCGCCGGCGATTTCACCGGCGGGACCGACACCGAGGAGATCGTGCTGGCCGACCCCGCCGGCGGCGTCTACAAGAAACTGGTCATCCGCGACGACAAGCTGGTGGGTGGCGTGCTGTACGGCGATACCGCGGACGGCGCGTGGTACTTCAAGCTCGTACGGGACGGGCGCAGCATTGCCGAAATCCGCGACCGCCTGATGTTCGGCGAGGCCAATCTCGGCGATACCGGGCACCAGGGACAATCGCGCGCGCTTGCGATGGCCGACGATGCCGAGGTGTGCGGCTGCAACGGCGTATGCAAGGGCACGATCGTGAAGGGGATCAAGGAGCAGGGTCTGTTCACGCTGGACGACGTCCGCAAGCACACCAAGGCGTCGTCGTCGTGCGGGTCGTGCACGGGCCTCGTCGAGCAATTATTGATGGCCACGGCCGGTGGCGACTATTCCGCGCCCGCGAAGTTGAAGCCGCTGTGCGGCTGCACCGACCGCAATCATCAGCAAGTGCGCGACGCCATCCGGGAAGAGCATCTGTTGTCGATTCCTGCCACGATGCGGTTTCTCGAGTGGCGCACCCCGAATGGCTGCGCGACCTGTCGGCCCGCTCTCAATTACTATTTGCTCTCGACGTGGCCGAAGGAAGCAACTGACGACCCGCAGTCGCGTTTCATCAACGAGCGCGCGCACGCGAACATCCAGAAGGACGGCACGTATTCGGTGATCCCGCGGATGTGGGGCGGCGAAACCAATTCGTCGGAATTGCGCCGCATCGCCGATGTCGTCGACAAATACCAGATCCGCACCGTCAAGGTGACGGGCGGCCAGCGTATCGATCTGCTCGGTGTGAAGAAGGCCGACCTGCCTGCGGTCTGGGCTGACCTGGGCATGCCGTCGGGCCACGCGTACGCCAAGGCACTGCGCACCGTGAAGACGTGTGTCGGCAGCGAGTGGTGCCGCTTCGGCACGCAGGATTCGACGACGATGGGGCAGGACCTGGAGCGCGCGCTGTGGCGGATGTACGCGCCGCACAAGGTGAAGCTCGCGGTATCCGGGTGTCCGCGCAATTGCGCCGAATCCGGGATCAAGGACGTCGGCGTAATCGGCGTGGAGTCCGGTTGGGAGATCTACGTGGCCGGCAACGGCGGCATCAAGACCGAGGTCGCCCAGTTCCTGGTGAAGGTGAAGACGCGCGACGAAGTGCTTGAATACAGCGGCGCGTTCCTGCAGCTGTACCGCGAGGAGGGCTGGTATCTCGAGCGCACCGTCCATTACATCGCGCGTGTGGGGCTCGATCACGTGAAGAGGAAAGTGCTTGACGATGCCGACAACCGCCGCGTCTTGTGGGAACGCCTGCAGTTCACGCTCGACGGCGAGCCCGATCCGTGGCACGACATGGCGAAGGCGCGCATCGACACGCGGCAATTCGAAGCGCTGGCGTTGGCATGACCGGCAGCTTCGCGATCGGGTTCGCCGCGCCGGTTTCGGCAAGTACGTCCAAGGACTCCACGCTCATCGCCGTGTGCTCGCTCGAGGATGTTCCGATCGCAGGCGCGCGGGTGATCGAGCGGCCGCAGCATCCCGACGGCAACGTCGCGCTGTTCCGCACCGCCGAGAACCGCGTGTTCGCCGTCCTCGATCGCTGTCCGCACAAAGGCGGACCGCTGTCGCAGGGCATCGTCTACGGCGACCGCGTGGCCTGTCCTCTGCACAACTGGTCGATCGAGCTTGGGAACGGTGCCGCCGTCGCGCCAGATGTCGGTTGCGCGCGCACGTTTCCGGTGAACGTGGAGCGCGGTATCGTGTTCGTCGCGCTCGGTTGAATCGTGATGGAAACGCGCTCGACGTGCCCTTATTGCGGCGTGGGTTGCGGCGTCGTGATCGAGCATGACGCAGGCGCAATCACTGGCGTGCGCGGCGATCCCGACCATCCGGCGAATTTCGGCCAGCTCTGCACCAAGGGTCGCACGCTGCACCTGACCGCGGCGCCGCAGGCGATGGCCGCACGCCTCACGCATCCTTGGCGACGTGCGGCGAAAGGCGAGCCCGCGCAGCGTGTTGCATGGGACGTCGCGCTCGACGACGCGGCCGACCGCTTTGCGGCGTGCATTCGCGACCATGGGCCGGACAGCGTCGCGTTCTACATCTCGGGCCAGCTCCTCACTGAAGATTATTACGTCTTCAACAAGATCGCGAAGGGACTGATCGGCACCAACAACGTCGACACCAACTCGCGGTTGTGCATGTCGAGCGCGGTCGCCGGCTACAAGCAGACGCTGGGCGCCGACGCGCCGCCCGCATGCTACGAGGATATCGACTTCGCGCAGTGCCTGTTCATCGCCGGGTCGAACACCGCGTGGGCGCACCCGATCCTGTATCGGCGCATCGAAGCGGCCCGCGCGCGCAATCCCGACCTCAAGGTCATCGTCGTCGATCCGCGCAAAACGGTCACGGCCAGCGCCGCCGACCTGCATCTGGCGATCGAACCGGGCACCGACGTCGCACTGTTCAACGGAATGCTGCACCTGCTGCTGTGGGATGAGCTGGTCGACCGGGCGTTTGTCGAGGCGCACACATCGGGCTTCGATGCGTTGAAGACGATCGTGCGCGAATACACGCCGCGCATGGTCGCCGAGCTCTGTGGCATTGCTGAAGCCGATTTGGCGGCCGCGGCGCGCTGGTTCGCGGCTGGGCCCACGCTATCGCTGTACTGCCAGGGGCTCAACCAGTCCTCCGCGGGGACCGCGAAAAATGCGGCGCTGATCAATCTTCATCTGGCGACCGGACAGATTGGCAAGCCCGGTGCGGGACCGTTTTCGCTGACCGGGCAACCCAACGCAATGGGCGGCCGTGAAGTGGGCGGCATGGCCAATCTGCTGTCGGCGCATCGCGACCTTCATGACCCGGCGCACCGTGCGGAAATTGCCGCACTCTGGAAAGTGACCGACGTCCCTGCGTCGCCCGGGTTGACCGCCGTCGAACTGTTCGACGCGCTCGCCGCGGGCACCGTGAGGATGGTCTGGATCGCGTGCACGAATCCCGCGCAATCGTTGCCCGACCAGGCCACCGTGCGCGCAGGTCTAACGCGCGCGGAATTCGTCGTGCTGCAGGAGAGCTACGCCAATACCGAGACCGCGGCGTTCGCCGATTTGCAATTGCCCGCGTCGACGTGGGGCGAGAAGGAGGGCACGGTCACCAACTCCGAACGGCGCATTTCGCGGGTGCGGGTTGCCATTCCCCCACCTGGTGAGGCCCGGGCCGACTGGGCAATCGCCGTGGAATTCGCACGACGGCTCGAAGCGCGGTTGCGTCCGGGACGGCCGACGTTATTTCCGTACGCAACGCCGGCGGCGATCTTCGCGGAGCACGCGGAGACTACCCGCGGCCGCGATCTCGACATCACTGGATTGTCGTACCCACGCCTTGACGCCATCGGCCCGCAGCAGTGGCCATGTCCCGAAGGCGAGGCGGAAGGCCGTGCCCGCTTGTACACCGATCATCGCTTCGCGACTGCCGACGGTCGCGCGCAATTCGCCCCGGTGACCTGCATCTCTGTCGCCGAACGTGTCGACGCGCGCTTTCCCTTCCGCCTGAACACCGGAAGGTTGCGCGACCAATGGCACGGGATGAGTCGTACCGGCACGCTCGCCATGCTGTTTGCGAATGCGCCCGGGCCCGCGGTCGAGCTCAATCCCGCTGATTTGGCCCGGCGCGGATTTGCGGCCGGCGATCTCGTACGCCTGGAATCCCGGCGCGGCAATGTGGTATTGCCCGTTGTCGGCACGCACAGCAGCAAGCCAGGCACGGCATTCGTCCCCATGCATTGGGGAAGCGCCGTGCTTTGCGGGCGCGCAAGTACCGGCATCAATGCGGTCACGGCCAAGGCCTTCTGTCCTTCGTCGAAACAACCGGAGTTGAAGCACGCCGCCGTGCGCATCGCAAAGGTCGAATTGCCATGGGAATTGGTGGCCTTCGGCTTTCCTGATAGTCATGCAGGACTCAATGCGTTGCGCGACGACGTACGGAGACGGGCGGGCGCGCTTGATTACGCAAGCGTCGTACTGATTGGCGGTGAGCGCGCCGGCGTGCTGCTGCGCGCGGCGTGCGTGCATCCTCCCGACGGTGCATTGATTGCCGAGTTCGATCGCGTATTCGGACTCGCCGGCGCCGACGTCGCACGCTATGACGATCCGAAGCGCGCGATCGGGCGCCGCGTCCGCGTGGTCGCGGGCCGTCTGGTTGCCGTCCGGCTGTCCGGCGATGTGGCGGCCGAAGCCTGGCTGCGCGATTGGCTCGTCGCCGGGGAAGATGTCGCGCGCGTGCGATCGCAGCTGTTGGCGCCGACCGCTACGGCGCCGATCGGCTATCGATCGCGCGGGCGCATCGTGTGCAATTGTCATGGTGTCGCGGAGCACGACATCGTGACGAAACTTGCCGCGTGTGCCGGTTCCCGCGAAACGGTGCTCGCGCACCTCAAGGAGGCGTTGCGCTGCGGGACGAGTTGCGGCTCGTGTGTTCCGGAATTGCGGCAAATGATCGCAGCGGGCGCCCCTGTGTCAGTCGCATGAGCGGTCGCGTGGCTGTGGTCGGTGCGGGCCCGGGCGATCCGGAATTGCTGACGCTGAAGGCGGCACGGCTGCTGCGCGAAGCCGATGTCGTGCTGCACGATGCGCTCGTCGCGCCGGAGATCCTCGCGTTGGCAGGCCACGGCGCGCGATTGATCGCCGTGGGCAAGCGGGGAGGCTGCCGCCGCTCGACGCCACAGCGATTCGTCGAGCAGCTGCTGATTCGTGAGGCGCGCGCGGGCCATAGCGTCGTCCGGTTGAAAAGCGGTGATCCGTTCGTGTTCGGGCGCGGCGGCGAGGAATTGGCCGCGTTACGTGCTGCCGGTGTGACCGTCGAAGTAGTCGGCGGGATCACTGCGGGGCTGGCGGCGCCGGCCGCTGTCGGCATTCCCGTCACGCATCGTGCCCTTGCGCATGGTGTTGCGCTTGTCACTGGACATGCCGCCGATGGCGGCGCGGAACTCGATTGGCACGCGTTGATCCGTACGGGACTCACGCTTGTCATCTACATGGGAATGATGCGCGTCGGCGAATTGAGCGCGAAGCTGCTGGCAGCAGGCATGCCCTCCGTAACGCGGGTTGCGATCATCGCGAATGCCACGCGGCCGGCGCAGGATGCGGTCGTCACGTCGCTCGGCGCGCTGGCCGAAGACGCGCAGGTCGCGGGCCTTGCGAGCCCCGCCATCATCGTCGTCGGCGGGGTGGTGGCGCTCGCGGAGCCGACATTGGTTCGTCCAATCATCGTCGGCAGCAGGAAGGTTGCGATGGCGGGGGCGTGACTGGGTTTCTGCGAGCGCCTCACCATCCCGTCAGAATCGCCACAAACGCGCGCAGCGCCGCGGCGATGGCCACGGATTTCGTTCCAGCCCGCGTGGCACGGTTTGGCGCCACGTCGGTCGCTGTCCTACGCACCACGCCCAATCCACCGATGGCGGGCGCCGCGAAAGCCCGCTTAGATACCGTTGCGCTTGTCCCTCAAAGGCCGAGGGGTGGAAACGCTCGAACCAGGGAGAAATCCATGAAGACCGTTTCGCAGTCCTGCTGGCGCACGCTCGTCTTGACTTCGATGCTGGTCGCGTGCTCCACAGAGGTTGCCGCGCAGCCGGGTGCGCTCGACGCGTTCAACGTCGATCTCACGCAGACATCGGTTTCGGGAATCTCGTCGGGCGGCTACATGGCGAATCAGTTCCATGTCGCCTATTCGAGCATCGTTGTCGGCGCCGGGATCCTGGCGGCCGGGCCGTTTTATTGCGCGAAAGGCAACGTTGCCACGGCGCTCACCGACTGCACGACGCCGACAGCTGCGAATCCGCCGGACGCGGGTTACTCGGTGCGCGTGACGCAGGACTATGCGTCGCGCGCGGACATCGATGCCACGTCGCATCTGGCCGATTCGAAGGTGTGGCTGTTCTCGGGATCGCTGGACATGACGGTGTACCCCATCGTCGTCGATCGCCTCCACGACTACTACCGCAATTTCGTGAGGCCGGAGAACATCATCTATGACAAGTCGGTGGCCGCCGCGCACTCGATGGTGACGGAAAACTATGGCCATCCGTGCGCCTATCAAGGCGACGGCAATCGGCCCGAGGACATCTTCATCAACGACTGCGACTACGACGCGGCCGGCAAGCTGCTTGCGCACATCCTCGGCCCGATGAAAGTGCCTGCGACGACATTGTCGGGATCGATCGTTGCGTTCGACCAGGCTGAATTCATCGCCGACCCGGTGGGTCACAGCATGAATCCCGCCGGTTACGCGTACGTCCCCGCGGATTGCGACGACGGCGCTGCTTGCCGCGTGCACGTCGCCTTTCACGGCTGCCGCCAGCAACCGGCACGGATCGGCGACAGGTTTTACGTGAACGCCGGCTACAACCGCTGGGCTGATACCAACCGCATCATCGTGCTGTATCCGCAGGCGATCAACAGCGACCTGCCGCCCGTGTACAACCCGCGCGGCTGCTGGGACTGGTGGGGCTACGACGACGCGAATTTCGCCAAGCAAAGCGGGCGGCAGATGCGCGCGGTGAAGCTCATGCTCGACCGCATTGCGGCGGGCTATTCGGGCGCGGTGCCGCGTCCGGCGTCGAATCTCAATGCCAATGCGACGTCCGATCGCACGGTGGTGCTGCGCTGGACGCGCAGCACCGGTCCGAGGCTCGCCGGCTACAACATCTACTATTCGACCAACGCCGGCGGCCCGTTTGCGCGCGCGGGATCGACGAACGACGTGCAGTCGACGGTGACCGGGCTCGCCTCCGGCACGACGTATTACTTCGCGGTTCGCGCGGTGAGCCGTCGCAACGTCGAAAGCGCCGATTCGAATCTCGCGGGCGCGACGACAACGGGGCTGCCGCCGCTACCGGGCGACCTCATCCCCGTGATCGCGATCCTGCACTGACGGTTGAGGGGTCAGCGTTCCCGGGCGTGCATCGGCCACTTCTGCGCGACAAACACGATCACCAGCAACGTCAAGCCGATCGCGTCGGTGATATAGCCGGGCTTGATCAGCAGAAGCGCCGCCGCCAGCAGCATGATCCGTTCCCACCAGCGCGCCTCGCGCAACAGGTAACCCTGCAATCCTGCGGCGAGGCAAATCACGCCGATCACGGCCGTGACCGACGACGTGAGGCTGGTGAACCAGTCGCCGATCAGCATCAGCGACGGCTCGTAGATGAACATGAACGGGATGATGTACGCGGGGGCCGCCAGCCGCACCGACTCCCAGCCGGTGCTCCAAAGGTTCGACTTGGCCAGTGCCGCCGCCGCGAACACCGCCAACGCCACCGGCGGGGTGATCGCCGACAGGATCGCGAAATAGAACGCGAACATGTGTGCCGCCGGCGGGATGGCGCCGAGCTTGATTACCGCGGGCACCAGAAGCGACACCATCACGATGTACGACGGCGTCGTCGGCATGCCCATGCCGAGGACGATCCCGGCGAGCGCCGTCAGGACAAGCGCCGCGACCAGCGAGTTCTGCGATAGCGTGATGACGAACTGCGTGAACACGATGCCGAGGCCGGTGATCGACACGCAGCCGATCACGATGCCCGCGCATGCGCACGCCATCGCGACCGCCAGCGTATTGCGCGCGCCGTCGACCAGCGCATCGCGAACGTTGCGCCAGTCGATGCCTTCGCGGGTGCTCGCGCGGAGCAGCGCTACCGGGATGCAGGTCAGCGCGCCCGCCAGTGCGCAGCGCGGCGCCGAATATCCGAGAATCAGGCCGCCGAGGACGACGAAGATCGGGATGAACAAGTGGCCGCGCACCGCCATCACGGTCAGGAAGCGCGGCAACTCCGAGCGCGGCACGCCGGCCAGATGGTAGCGCTTCGCCTCGAAGTGCACGGCGAAAAATACGGCGACGTAGTACAGCAGCGCCGGCACCGCCGCCCATATCGCGACCTGCGCGTACGGCACGACGAGGAACTCGGCCATTACGAACGCCGCGGCGCCCATCACTGGCGGCATGATCTGCCCGCCAGTCGACGCCACTGCTTCGACCGCGGCCGCGAACGGCGGCCGGAAGCCGGTGCGCTTCATCAGCGGAATCGTGATCGGCCCGTCGACCATCACGTTGGCGACCGCACTGCCGGACACGGTGCCGAACAGGCTCGACGACACGACCGCGACCTTGCCCGGACCGCCCGCCTGGTGCCCGGTGATCGACATCGCGAAGTCCATGAACAGCTGGCCGGTGCCGCTTCTTTCCATGAACGAACCGAACAACACGAACAGCATGACGTAGCTCGCCGACACGCCCAGCGTTGAGCCGAAGATGCCTTCGGTGGACAGGTACAGCTGCTCCATCACCACGTCGGGGGCCACGCGCGTGAAGCCGATCGCGTAGATCAGGAACGCGATCGCCGTGATCGGCAGCGCAAGCCCAAGCACGCGCCGCGTTGCCTCGAGGACGATGCCCACCGCGGCCACCGCGAAGAACTTGTCCGACCACGTCAGGTCGTCGATGTAGATGATGCGATTGATGAAATAGTCGTAGTCGAAAAATATGTGCAGCACGAAGCCGAAGCCCAGCGCCAGCAACATGAGGTCGAGCGATCGCCAGGCGGGCTTCCCGGGCCGCGTCGGATACAGCAGGAAGACCAGCGTCAGCGCGAACAGCAGGTGCGTGCCGCGGAAGATGATCGCTTCGGGCGGACCAAACGCGGCGACGTACATGTGGTACAGCGACATCGCCACCGCGACCGCCTGGACGAGGCCGCGCAGGAATGCGCTCTCGGGCCTGGTCGGCGCCGCTTCTTCGGAAACAACGACGGGCGTGCTCACCTCGGACACGATCAGTCCTCGCGAAAGTAATGTGGCCGGACAGCAAACGGGGCGGCCCGATGCCGCCCCGCCGGTCTCGAGCCGCAATCGTTCATCCGCTACATCGCGCCCACTTCCTTGTAGTACTTCGCGGCCCCTTTGTGGAACGGCACGCCGATGTCGGTCGCCATGTCCTTCGCCGTCAGCCCGGCGATCGGTTTCACCACCGCTGCCATGTCGTTGACGTTCGTCGCCATCGCCTTGGTCATCCTGTAAACGACCTCTTCGGGCAGATCGCAGGCGGCCACGATATGCGTCGTGTAGCCGATCGCCGCCACGTCCTTGTCCTGCTTCGGATACGTGCCGGCCTTGATCACGAGCCGGTTGTAGCCGGCGTTCTGCTTCTTCAGCTCGGCCATCGTCTTGTCGTCGACGGGCACCATTTGCACATCGCGCGCGCTGGCCAGGTCCATCACCGCCGACGCCGGCGCGGTGGTGCCGAGCGTGAACACCTGGACGTGACCGTCCTTCATCATGTCGACCGCATCGGTGTACGACGCCTGGAAGTTCACCTTGCCGAGCGACCCGTATGTCATGCCGTTGATTTTCAGTATCTGGTCGGTCAGCAGTTCGGCGGTGTTGCCCTTCGATTGGGTGACCAGCGTCTTGCCCTTCAGGTCGGCGAACGAATTCACCTTCGCGTCGGACAGCGCGACGACCTGGAAATATTGCGGATAGAGATTCGCCACCTGGCATACCTTCGTGGTCTTCTTCGGATACGGCGCCCGGCCCTCCACACCGTCGACGGTGGTGGAGGAGTTGCCAAAGCCGATCTGCGCCTTGCCTTCGTCGATGCCGCGCACGTTGGCGATGCCGGCGCCCGGCTGCTGCTGGATTTGCAGGCCGGGAACGGCGGCCTCCCACATGTTCTTCAGGGCGCCGCCCAATGGAATCCACGATCCGCCCTGCGGGCCGGTCATCATCGTGACTTGCTGGGCGTCGGCGGGAATGGCGAATGCGGCCGCAACGACGAGCGCAACGACGCTTGCTACGCGAATGGCAGACATGTCTCCTCCAGCGCTGGTACCGGTGGCGCTCTTGGCCGGGACGACCGCGCGCCTTCTCTGTTGCGGCGGATTGTGGAACGGGGGTGGGTATAGGTCAAGCGAACCGAACTATTACCACGCCGGAACCGGAAGTTCCTCGACGCGCTTCTGCGCAAGAATCGATTCGGCAATGTTGCTGTTGCCGCGCCAGGCGCGTAGCGTTATCCCGTTTCGCGAATTGCCTCTGGCGCCGACGTCCACACATGGTGGAGGACGTCGAGCAGCGCCCATATTTCCGGATCGTGTTCCCGCTGCTTGCGAAAAATGAAATGCAACGTGGTTTCGAGGCGCACTTTACCCCAAAGCACGACTTCGCCTGCGGCCGCCGCCTCCATCGCCACATCTTCGCGTATCAGTCCGACGCCCGACCCGGCCACGACCAGCGACCGGATGACGGCCTCGTTGTCGGCTTCGACGCGCGTCACCGGCGAGCTCCCACGCTCGACGAACAGCTCGTCGGCCAGCGTGCGCAGCGTGCTGATCGCTGGCGCCAGGATCCACGGCATGGCCACCATTTCGTCCCATGACGCGTGCTTGACGCGGTCGGCCGCCGAGGCGGGCGCGGTGACGCGGTAGGCGAAGTCGACGAGCGGCACGGAAGCAACATCCGGGTGCTCGACATTTCCGTAGTAGAAGCTCGCGTCGAGCGCGCCGTCGCGCACCTTTTCGAATGCCTCGCCCGTCACCTCATGGTGAATCTCGATCTCGAGCAGCGGGTGTTCGACGAGCGCGTGGGCGAGAAATTCGCCGACGCGCACGAATTCCGGATCCGACACGGTGCCGACGCGCGCGCGGCCGACGACCTGGCCCTGGATGGCGCGGGCACGGCTGCGCAGCGATTGCGCCGCCGCCACGACCTTGTGCGCCTCGGGCAACAGCCTGCGGCCCGCGGATGTGAGGACCATGCCGCTCGAAACGCGCTCGAACAGCGCAACCCCGAGCTCGTCCTCGAGCGCCTTGATCTGCGCGCTCACCGCCGGCTGGCTGATGTGCAGTCTTTCAGCTGCGCGGGTCAGATGACCCAGCTCGGCGACGGCAGCGAAACTTCGTAGTTGGTAGAGCTCCATTGGACTCCGAGGATCTCTCCAAAGACGGTCATTATATCAAAAATGCTGCATTGCAACAAGAACTTGCGCGGGCATAAGCCAAACGGATCGTGATGATCCAAATGAACGATTTGATCGTTGACGCGGTACGCCCTAAGTTGTCGTTGTGCGTCGCACCAAAACCGCACACCTGTCGCCCACAAGGCAAGCAAGGAGAATCACCAATGAGTCCCATGCATCATGCTTTTACGGAACACGGCATTGTAGGTACGGTCATCAAGCTCGCGCAAACGACCTTCTTCGACGCGTTGCCTGCCAATGCGCAGATGAGGACGCCGACCGCGCCGGAAAAATTGCGCGCGGTGAAGCGCCTCGCGCCCGAGGGCCGCTTGTCGAAATGGCTGAACGCGTTTGACAACTGGCTTTATCGGCAACAGGTCAAGCAGCGCGAGACCTATCTGGCGCAGTCGAAGGATATCTTCGAGCTCGAGGCACGCCTCCGCCATCTCGAGCGCCGATCGTATTATCAGCCCCACTAGATCTTCAGCGCGCCCCCGTAGCCGGTGAGCTCGAGGTAACCGCGTCCCACTTGACGACCGCCGGCGAGCGCCAGCACTGCACCTTCCCAGTAGACCGTGCCCACGCTCGTCCGCGAATCGAGCTCCTGGTCTTCAAGCAACGGGACCAATGTGATATCGAGCGGACCGGCTTCGACGCGAAACGCAACGGGATAGTCGATCCCCGTGCGCGGAGAGCGCCACTGCTGCCGCGGCGTAAAGCGCACGGCCGCGGGATCGAGCGCACGGACCGCGCCGGAGGCGTCGCGAATGGCACCGCCGGCCCAATAGTCGCTGCCATCGGCGCGCCGGATGCGAAACGCCATCAGCGCGCGGCCGTCGTCGAAATTGATGCCGATCCAATCCCATCCGCGCGCTTCGGCGGCGAGATATTCGCTCGACCATTCATGATCGAGCCACGCGGTACCTCGTACCGCGTGTGTACGTTCGTCCACGGACAGCGTGCCGGTGACCCCGAGCTGCGGCCGGCTGTAGTAGAAGCTCGCCTGCGCCTCGCGCGGTCCCTTGCGGCTGGTCCCTTCGACGCCTTGCAGCAACACGGTTGGCTGCGCGGTGAACGCCAACGTGAACGCAAAATCCCGGGCGGCGACGTGCGTGGTGTAGATATCGCCGGCAAGACGCAGCGACCAGTCGTCGATGCGCACGTCGGTCGTGGATTCACTCGCCTCCGCAAGGCCCCAGCCTGCACGCGCGGCGCGCTGATCGTGCCGCAAGCGGGCGAAGCGCGGATCCGCGATCGCCGCGTGCGCGAACAGCAACTGGGTCGGTGCGAACCGGCTTGCGCTTCCTTCCGCCACGCCGGGACGGTTGCGGAAGAACGTGACCTGGACGCCGAGATCGTTGCCGTCGGCGTCGCGCACCCAGCCGGTGATGTACCACCACTCGGTGCGAAACGCCGGGTGGCTGCCATGATCGCGCGGAAACACGAGCGGCGTCCCGGCCACGACCGCCGGATACGCAACCTCTCCGCGCGCAGCAGGCGCGACGAGCAGTAAAGGCGTCAAGAAGAAATACCGCCGCTTCATGTTCGCGTCTTTATCCGATTCCTGATTCCTGACCCCTGATCACCAATCATCCTTGACCGCACGGATCGCCTCGAAGCTCATCGCCCCGCGCGCGCTGCCGATCGTGGTGGCCATCGCGAGCACCAGCAGAACGAGCGCCAGCACCGCGAGGGACACCCACGGCACATGCAGCGTCATTCCCCAGTGGAACGATTGCCGGTTGACCACATGAATGAGAATCAGGCTCATCACGAAGCCAAGCAACAGACCTGCGCCGAGCCCGATGCCGCTGACGGCAAGACCCTCGGTGGCGAGCATCGCGGCGATCTGCCGCCGCGTCATGCCGAGATGCCGCAGCATGCCGAACTCGCGTCGGCGCGCAAGCACCAGCGCACCGAACGAAGACGACAGCCCGACGAGTCCGATGATCACGGCCGCGGCCAGCAACCCATACGTCACGGCAAACGTACGGTCGAAAATACGCAACGACAGCGCGCGGATTTCGCCCGGCGTCGCCAGCGACAGGTTGGCTGCCGCGGGGATCGCGGCGTCGAGCTCGTCGCGAAGGTGGGCAAGGGTGACTCCCGGCCGGAGCCATACGGCCGCATCGTTCGCCGACGTGTCGCCGGTCAGTTGCGCATAGGTCACGCGGTCGATGACGAGGGCGCCCTGTTGCCGCGCGTAGTCGCGCCACACGCCGGCAACGGTGAACATTTGCGCCTTTCCCGCGAGCGGTACTTGCAGTGGCGCGCCTGGCCGCAGGCCATGGAGATCGGCCACCGCCTCGCTCACCCACACCGGCGGCGGATCGCCTGCGCGCACGGTGACCGCATCGCCGATCAAGGGCAGCATCCGGCTCGGATTGTCGGCCGGGAGGTCGCGCGCGAGCAGCGTGACGCGCGGTTGCGCGGGGTCGAGGAGCACGTTTTGCACGCGCAGAAACGAAACGTGCGCGACACCGTCGAGCGCCGCGAGCTTGCGCTGATCGTCGGCGGAGAAATAGGCGCTGTCGCCCGCGGCACCGGCGCGCACATACACGTCGGCGGGAAGAATACCGACCAGCCAATCGTCGAGCGATTGCCGGAACGACGCGACCATGATCGCCATCGACACCATGAGGCTGACGCTCGCGACGATCGTGGCGAGGCTGACCGTGGCCTGTCCCGGTGCGCCCCGCAATTGGCCGAGTGCGAGCGCGGGGGCGACGGCGCGCGGTGCGGGGACGGCGGCGAGCACCCAGGCGGCGAGCCTCGGCAACAACAGCAGCGTTCCGATCAGCAGCAGCGCGATCGCGAAATAGCCGAACAGCGGCAGCCCCACCACCGGCGGCGCGAGCGTGAACAGGAGGCCTGCTGCAAGCAGGATGAGACCAGGAGTCGGGTTGCGCAGGCGGACGAACACCTGCTGCTCGTCGCCCGCCTTGAGCGCGGCCGCCGGCGTCGCCCGCGCGGCCTCGCGCGCCGGAATGTAGCTGCCCAGCATGGCGACGGCAATGCCCACGAGGCCGAAGACGAGCGCGGCCGCGGGGTCGAAGCTCGCGCGCGGCGCGACGCCGCGGAAGAAGCCCGCGCCGAGATCGGCGCCGACGACCTGCAACACGACGTTGGCGAGCACGTAGCCCCCGACAAGACCCAGCAACGATCCGAGAGCGCCGATCAGCGCGCCTTCGCCTACCAGCAGCGCGACCAGCCGCGAGCGCGCAAGCCCGAGCGTGCGCAACAGCGCGAAATGCGCGCGGCGCCGAACCACCGACAAGGTCTGCGTCGAAAATACAAGCAGTCCGCCGGTGAACAATGCCACCAGCGCGAGGACGTTGAGGTTCACGCGATACGACCGCGACATGCGCAGTGTCACCGCGGCGGTGTCCTGCGGCGTCGTCACCGTCACCCCGTCCGGCAATGCCTGCGCAATGCGCGCGCGCAGCGCGGCGCCGTCGACGCCGGGGCGCACCCGCAAATCGATCCGCGAGAGCAGTCCGCCGCGCGCGAACGCGTCCTGGGCCGCCGCGATATCCATCACCGCATAGCGTTCGCCCGTGGCAGCGCGCGCCAACCCGGCGACGGCAAGCGTAGTGTCGTGCAGGCCGGTTTGCACGGTGAGGTTGTCGCCGGGCTGTATCGCCAACCAGGCGGCGGCCGCCGGACTGACGAACACGACGCCGGGCCGCAACACGTCGAGCGGGTTGTCCGCCGTTCCCACGAATGCCGGCGTGACCGCCGCCGCCCGAAAGGCGTCGACACCGTAGATGCGCAGCGCCTCGTCGCGTCCGGCGATACGCGCATCGACTTCCACGATCGGACTTGCCACCGCGACGTCGGGATCGCGCGCGAGCCATGCGAACAGCGCTTCGTCGAAGCCTCCGCGCGGTCCGCGCACCTCGAGGTCGGCCACGCCCGAGAGCGTCTTCATCCCGCTCGTGAATTCGGCGACGGCGGCCTCGTTGATCAGCGCGACGGCGAAGCCGAGCGCGACGCCCAGCGCAACGACGACCACCGACAAGACAAGCCGGCCGCGGTTGCGCCCGAGGGCGCCGCCCAGTGCCGCACGGACGACGGCACGCGCGGCATTCATGGAAAGACGGGCAATGCGATCTCCGCGAGCCCGGTCGCAGTCAGCAGACATGCGCGATCGGCACGGGAGGCCGCGGTGCGCGAGTGGGTGACCAGCACACCGGTGGCGCCCTCCGCATGCAAGCAATCGCGCAGCAGCGCGATGACGCCGGCGGCGCTGTCCGGATCGAGATTGCCGGTGGGTTCGTCGGCGAGCACGACCTCCGGGCGATGGACAAGCGCGCGGGCGATCGCGACGCGTTGCAGCTCGCCGCCGGAAAGCTCGCGCGGCATGCTGGCGCCGCGGTCCGCGAGTCCCACGGCGGAGAGCATCGCTTCCACGCGGTGCGTCGCCTCGGATCCTTGCTGTCCGAGCAGCGCAAGGGGGAGCGCGACGTTCTGTGCAACGCTCAAATACGGCAGCACGTGAAACGCCTGGAACACGAAGCCGATCTTCTCGCGGCGAAATTTCGTCAGCGCGTCGTCGTCGAGCTCGTTCAGCATGACGCCGGCGATCGAAACGACGCCCGCGTCGGCATGCTCGAGCCCGGCGATGAGGTTGAGCAGCGTCGACTTCCCGATACCGGACTCCCCCAGGATGGCGATCAATTCGCCGCGCGCGATATCGAGGGAGATGCCGGCGAGCACCGTGCGGGGCCGCGGACCGGGAAAGACTTTGGTGACGTTAGCTAGGCGAATCAAAGCGCTGGAATGGCCGCTCGACGGGGGTCGAGCCGGGCGGCAGGCTGGGGGTTGATCAGGCGAAAATACTGCTTTGCAACAAAGGGTTGCCATAGACATAAGTGCGACGGATAGCCTTGATCCAAATTAACAATTGGCATTTCCCCCCCTCAAAACCTATGTTGTCGTTGTGCAACGCACCACAAGTGCGGGCACGGCGCCCAGCGCCTTTGGTATTCGCCAACGCAAGGACATCCCATGCATACCGGTCACGTTGTACATCTGTTCGAAGGCAAGCGCGGTAGTCGCTCAACCAGCCATGGCGCAACGCGCAGCTCGTTGGGCCGTATATGGACGCGAGTCGCCAGCTTCGCGGCCGCGGTCGTGGAAGTTGCGCGCGAATCGCGCGCACTCGAAGAGCGCCTGCTCAATCAGCGAGGCGGGCGCTTTGTCGACCGTTGATAGTGCGACATTGCGAGGAAACGTCATGAATTCCATAGCCACCTGTAGCCAGTCGGAGCTTGCGCACGCTGCGCTGCATTCGCCTGCTCGATCAGTCTTCCCGTCCAATTATCGCGTACGGGAGATCGCGAGCGATGTCGCGTTGGTGGTCGCGGTGCTGGCCTTCGTATTGTCGTTCGTCGCACTGCGGATGACGTTGTATGTGCCGGCCGACGTCGAGCGTGCTGCGATGCCCGTCGCCACTGGCGGCGCCGCGGTGTTCGTGCTTGCGCTCCTCGGCGCGCTTGTGCTTCGCCACAAGGATGCGCCGGGGCCTAACCGATAGACCGCAGCACCCATCCGGCGACGCCGCAGGCAAGGATGACCGGCACCACGCCGGCCATCCGCCGGAATAGCGCAATCGCCGCGACGACGCCGATTCCCAGCGCGACCATATCGAGACCGCCCCCTTCCTGAGCGGCCTGCCATCCATGCGGCCACACCACATGCCATGCGAAGAAGGCGGCAAGATTCACGATCACACCCACGACGGCCGCGGTGATCGCGGTCAGCGGGGCGGTGAAGCGTAGCTCGCCGTGCGTGGACTCGATCATCGGACCTCCGGCGAGAATGAACAGGAACGACGGCAGGAACGTGAAGAACGTGGCGATGCACGCGCCCGCGATCCCCGCCAGCGACAGCAGTTGCGGCCCCAGCGCCTGCTGCGTCACGCCGCCGACAAAGCCGATGAAGGCGACCACCATGATCAGCGGGCCGGGTGTGGTTTCACCCAGCGCGAGGCCGTCGATCATCTGCGGCGCGGTCAGCCACCCGAACGATTCCACGGCGCCCTGATAGACATACGGAAGCACGGCGTACGCGCCGCCGAACGTCAGCAGCGCGGCCTTGGTGAAGAACCAGCCCATCTGCGTCAGCGTCGATTGGATGCCGCAGACGGCAACGAGCGCGCCGAGTGCGCCGGCCCAAAGCGCGACGAAGACCGTGACCACGATCGCCAGCCGGCGCCAATGGAAGGTCGCATGCGGCGGTGTCGGCGTGACGTCGTCGATGACGGCGGGCGCATGCGCACCTTGGCCGTCGGCATGCGCGCCGCCAGGCGCAAACGCGTGCGGCAGAACGCGTCCGCCCGCGACGCCGAGCAACGCTGCCGTCGCGATGATGAGGGGAAACGGTACGGCGAACGCGAAAATCGCGATGAAGGCGAGCGCCGCGATCAACCACAACGCCGGATGCTTGAGCGTACGCGATCCGATCCTCCACGCCGCGTGCAGCACGATCGCCACGACCGCGGGCTTGACCCCATAGAGAATGCCGGCGACGGCCGGCACGCTGCCGTAGACGACGTACAGCCACGACAATGCGACCAGCAGCACGAGCGAGGGCAGCACGAACAGCGCGCCGGCGATGATCCCGCCCCATGTGCGGTGCATGAGCCAGCCGATGTAGGTGGCGAGCTGCTGCGCCTCCGGTCCCGGCAGCATCATGCAGAAGTTGAGCGCATGCAGAAACCGTCGCTCGGAAATCCAGCGCTTTTCATCGACCAGCTCGCGATGCATCAGCGCGATCTGCCCGGCTGGCCCGCCGAAGCTGATGCAACCCAGGCGCAGCCAATAGCGAAAGGCCTCGACGCGCGTCGGCGGGCGGGGTGCGTCGCGTATTGGAGTGCCTTCGCGCCGAGGGCTCATGCGCGCGCCGCGCGCGCCTGGCGGCACGATGCATAGAGCGCGTCGTACACGAGCATCCCCCAGCGCAGCATCGCGTGATCGTCGGCGAAGCTCGCCGAGAGCCCGTGCGACACCGCGAGGAGCCCCGGTGCCTGCGGTGCAAGGCCGAGCGCGCCAGTGTCGGCGGCGCGCACGATCGTGGCGAGATCGGACAGCGCCGGATCGGTGAGCGCGTGGATGCGGATGAACGCATCGAAGCTGCAGTGCTCGCCGCTGTGCGTGTAGGTGACGTCAGGCACGTCGTAGGGCGTCGCGCCGTTCGCGGCCGCGAACGCGCGCACTTCAGTGTTCGCCACGTAAAAAAACTCCGCCGATGCATCGATGAAACGGCGGACCAGCCAAGGGCAGGCGATGCGATCGATCTTGGGCCGTGCGCGCGTCACCCAACGGGTCGGCGCCGCGTACTTCGCGACGGCGCCGCCATGCGCGCGCCACGCCTCGAGACCGCCTTCCAGGTGATAGGCAGGGAACCCAGCCTGCCGAAGAAAAACGGCGGCGTCCTGCGAAACGTTGTGGCCGTGCACGCAGTACACGACCACCGGCCGCCATGGCTCGAGGTCCGCGAGCCAATCGGCCACGACTTCGGGTTCGCGCTTGACGGCCCCCGGGATGACAAAAGGATCGGCGTCGAACGCCGCGCGCCGGCGTACGTCGACCAGCGTCGGACGCGGGAATACTTCCAGTTGCTGTTGCAAATCGATTGGGGTAATGGCCGGTACCGTGTTCATCAGTTCGCCTCCTGTCGCGATTGCGACATCGAAGCAGAGCTTGGACGGCACGGGCCATCGATGCGGCGGGGCGTCTGCGGGAAGGCCCCCAACGCGATACTAGTCGTGCCGCGCGATCAGAGCAAGCCTTCGAGCAACTGGACGTCGACCGCCTCGCCGGCCGCGACGTTGCCCGTCGCCGTCCCGAGCACGATGAAGCAATTCGCCTGCGACATCGACGACAGAATGCCCGAACCCTGGTCGCCGGTCGTGCGCACGGTCCAGCCGCCGTCGCTGCCCGGCGCGAGAATGCCGCGCTGGAATTCCGTGCGTCCGGGCGCCTTGCGGATCGGCGCGGCCAGCGTGGCCTTGAACATCGGCACCGGCATGACGTCACGCTGCCCTTGCAGGATCAGCAGCGCGTCGCGCACGAATTGGTAGAACGTCACCATGACCGACACCGGATTGCCGGGCAGGCCGAAGAAGTGGGCATTGCCGATGCGGCCATACGCGAGCGGCCGCCCGGGCTTCATCGCAATTTTCCAGAACAGGACTTCGCCCAGCTTGTCGAGAAGCTGCTTGACGTAGTCCGCCTCGCCCACCGAGACGCCGCCGGACGTGATCACGACGTCGGCATTGGCGGCGGCCGTCGCGAACGCCCGCTCCAGCTCTTCCGGCACGTCGGCGACCACGCCCATGTCGACGATCTCGCACCCGAGCCGGGTCAGCATGCCGTACAGCGTATAGCGGTTGCTGTCGTAGATCTCTCCTTCGCTTAGCGTGGTGCCAATCGATTTCAGCTCGTCGCCGGTCGAGAAGAATGCGACACGCAGCTTGCGGTAAACGCTGACCTCGTTGATGCCGAGCGATGCGATCATTCCAAGCTCCGCCGGCCGCACCGGTTGCCCGCCGTGAAACACGATCTGACCCTGCTTCAGATCCTCGCCGGCGAAGCGGCGGTTCTGCCCTGCCTTGGTCACGGCGCCGGCAGCGACCCGCACGCCGCCTTCCACTTCCTGTGCGCGCTCCTGCATCACGACGGTATCGGCGCCGGCGGGCATGACGCCGCCCGTGAAAATGCGGACTGACTCGCCCGTTCCGATCGCACCGCCGTGCGGCTTGCCGGCGAACGATTCGCCGACTTTTTTCAGCGTCGTTTCCTCGCCGGACTTCAAGTCGGCGAAGCGCACCGCCCAGCCGTCCATCGCCGAGTTGTCATGGCCCGGAACGGCAATGGGCGACACGATGTCTTCGGCCAGAACGCGGTTCAACGCGAAGCGCACGTGCACGCGTTCGGTAGCGGTGACGGGCGTCAGGAATTGCCGGATCAGCGCGCGCGCCTGGTCCACCGCCATCGAGTTGGGATCGTAGTCGTCGGCGCACGAGGCTTCGCGCAGGGTCCTGGGTGCAGTCATGGCGATTCTCGACGTCCGGGAAAGCGTGATTTTAAGGTCAGCGCCGGTCGCTCGAGCGCGTGCCACGAAATGGCGGCGACGGCGAGCACCAGCGGCAGCGCCAGCGCGAAGAGTCCGGCAGGCTCGAGCCCGGGCCAACGTTGCATCAGCGTCTGCTGGATCGGGAACGAGTACACGTAGACGCCGTAGGAATAATCGCCGGTGCGATTGAACGCCGGCCACGCGAGCCGCGGATGATAGGCGACGACCAGCACCACGTAGGCGAGAAGCGGCGCGAATAACGCGCCGCGCGGCCAGCCGCCGGGATTCCACGCGACCAGCAGCACGGCAACGCCCGCACCGGCGAGCGAAACGGGAAGCCAATCGCGCCACGCATACGCGAGCGAGCCTAACGCGAACAACAACGCCAACTCGCGCACGACCGCGTCATTGGGCGCAAGCGGAAACCAATCCGGCCGCACGGCGAACAGCGCGATGAGCGCGAGCAGGGCGGCAAGCCACGCGAGGCGCTGCGCGAGCAATCCGGCAACGCCGGCGATCAGCAACGCAACATACAAGCGCAACTCGATCGGCAATGTCCATAGCGATCCGTTGACATCGTGCGGGAACGGATTGGTGGGGAAGGCGCCTGGCAACCGATATACCATCTCCCATCCCAGCGCGACGCGCCACGCGTAATCCAGCGTCTGCGGATGCAGGAGGTAATCGCCCCACGGGAGGGTGCTCGATGCGCCGGCCAGCACGATCGTGAACAGCACCGCCGCCACCAGCGCCGGATAGATGCGCAGTACACGCGCAGCCACGAACGGGACCACCGCATTGCGCGCGAGCCAGCTCTGCGTGACGAGAAAGCCCGAGATCACGAAAAAGCACTTGACGCCGAGCGCGCCGAAGTTGAGCTCCGGCGCGAGTCGCCACAGCGGTTCGTGCGTCCAGCGGCCGGTCAACGCGTAGCTGTGGAAGAGCACGACGAACGATGCGGCCAGCAGGCGGATCAGCTGGAAATTGTTGTCACGGCCATGCGCGAGCGCACCCAGGCGCGGCATCACCGTCGACGGCGCGGTGCTGAGCGCGACGTTCACGATTCGCGGTCCCCGGAATACGCTGCTGCCGCCAATTCATCGGCCGTGTTGATGTTGCGAAACGCCGCCTCCTCGTCGTCGAATGGCACGGCGACGACGCGCAGCGTCGCGTACCACGCATCGATCTTGCGCCCTCCGGCCAGCAGAAACGAAGCGAGGTGCGGCCGGACGCCGCACTCGACGAGCGCGAATACCGGATGCGGCTGCGCGAATGTATGGACCACCGCGAGCTGCGCGGATTCACGCGTCATCGCCGCGGCGAGTCGCGCTACGAGATCGGCCGGCAGGAACGGCGAATCGCACGGCGCGGTGGCGATGTAGGCAGTGGCGGCACGCGTCATGCCCGCGTGCAATCCGGCGAGGGGACCCGCGAAGCCGCCCACTTCGTCCGGCACGACCGGATAGCCGAATGCCGCGTAGCGCTCGAGGTTCTGATTGGCATTGATGACCAATGCTCCCACCTGCGGCGACAACCGCGCGAGCACGTGCGCGACCATGGGCCTGCCATCGAGCGGGACGAGGCCCTTGTCGACACCGCCCATCCGACGTCCCATGCCACCGGCGAGGATGAGACCGGTAATCGCGCTCGCCGCGATGGTCACGGCGGCTTACGCAACGTGGGCAGCCAGGCTACGTGTTCCTCGTAGAACGCGTGCCCCGCAGGCGGTCGGTCGACGGGCTCATCGAATGCGACCAGCACGACGTGGGTCTCGCCGGGCCAGCGTGACGATTCGAAAAAGAGCTTGGTACCGCAGTGGCGGCAGAACATGCGAAAGGTCCCGGGCGACGACTCATGGGTCGCGAGAGTATCCGCACCTTCGGTAACTCGCACCTGTCCCGAGGGAAAACCAATCCACGTCACGAACGCGGCGCCGTGCGCGCGGCGACAGCTCTCGCAGTGACAGTGGGCGCAGAAACGCGATGGAAAAGTCGCGACGAACCGGACGCGCCCGCAATGACAGCGGCCGGACGCACTTTCCAAGCCGTTCATGGGTGAATGAAGCGTTGCGCGCCCGTGAACAGCAGGTAGTGCTTGTTCATCGCGCGCCCGATCATCGTGAGGCCGACTTTCTGCGCGATGTCGTAGCCCATCTGCGTGAGCCCCGAGCGCGAGACCAGGAACGGGATCTGCATCTGTGCGGCCTTGATCACCATTTCCGACGTGAGGCGGCCGGTCGTGTAGAAGATCTTGTCGCCGCCCTCGAGACGGTCGAGCCACATGCGGCCGGCGATCGCGTCGACGGCGTTGTGGCGGCCGACGTCCTCGACGAACATCAGGATCTGCGCGGTGTTGCCGTCGTTCGCCGCGAGCGCGCAACCGTGGACGGCGCCGGCCTGCTTGTAGATGGTTTCGTGGACTCGGACACGGTCCAGCAGGTCGTAAAGCGCCGCTTGGGTCAGCGTGGCGCCCTCGGGCAGCTTCACGCTGTCGATTTCCTCCATCAGGTCGCCGAACACCGTGCCTTGCCCGCAACCCGTGGTTTTCGTGCGCTTCGCGGTTTTCGCTTCGAGATCGGCAAGGCCGTGGCGCGTCTTGATCGCGCACGCGTTGCATTCCCAATCAACCTGCACCGACACGATCTCGTCGATCGAGTGCACCAATCTCTGATTGCGCAGGTAGCCGATGGCAAGCGCTTCCGGCGCACCACCCAGCGTCATCAGCGTCAGCAACTCCTGCTTGTCGACATAGAGCGTCAGCGGATGCTCGCCCGCGACGGGGATTTCGCGCACCTGACCGTTTTCATCGACCGAGGCGACGTTGAACGTCGCCGGCCGGGCGGAATCGGTGAGCAGCGGACGATAGGGTGTATTCGGTGCGTTCACTGTATCTACAAGTGCAAAGACGCCGAGCGCCGGTTGCCTTTCCTTGCGCGATCGGCGGGTCGTCAAGAAGTTTTACCCGCCGATATAGCTCATCTCGACCTTCGGCGAACGAGCCGTGTTCGCGGTGCGAATTTCCGAATACCGATCGGCTCGCTGCCGCCAGATCGCGGCCACCGCGCGGGTCAATGCGTCGTCATCGCAGCCCTCGCGCAGCAACGTGCGCAGGTCGTAGCCGTCGCTCGCGAAGAGGCACGTGTACAGCTTGCCTTCGGTGGACAGCCGCGCCCGCGTGCAATCGCGGCAAAACGCCTGCGTGACCGATGCGATCACGCCGATCTCGCCGCTGCCGTCCTCATAGGTCCAGCGCTCGGCGACTTCGCCCTGGTAATTCGCGTCGCGCGGTTTGAGCGGCATTTCACGGCCGATCATCTGCACGATCTCGCGCGCCGGCACGACGTCGTCCATGCGCCAGCCATTGGTGGAGCCGACGTCCATGTATTCGATGAAGCGGACGATGTGACCGGTTCCCTTGAAATGCCGCGCCATCGGCACGACCGAGCCCTCGTTGACGCCGCGCTTCACCACCATGTTGATCTTGAGCGGCGCGAGCCCCGCGGCCGCCGCCGCGTCGATGCCTTCCAGCACTTTCGCGACGGGAAAGTCGACATCGTTCATTGCGCGAAAGGTCGCGTCGTCGAGCGAATCGAGGCTGACCGTGACCCGGCTGAGTCCCGCTGCGCGCAGATCCATCGCCTTGCGCGCGAGCAGCGCGCCGTTGGTCGTCAGCGTCAGATCGAGATCGCCTATTCCCCGCAGCATCTCGATCAGCCGCTCGATCTTCTTGCGCAGCAGCGGCTCGCCGCCGGTCAGCCGGATTTTGCGCACGCCCAGGCCGGCGAACACGCGTGCGACGCGCGTGATTTCCTCGAAGGTCAACAGCTCGGCATGCGGCAGGAACGGATAATCGTGGCCGAAGACATCTTTCGGCATGCAGTAGATGCAGCGAAAATTACAGCGATCGGTGACGGAGATCCGCAGGTCGTGCAGCGGCCGTCCCCGTGCGTCGGCGACCGGTCCGGGCAGCGCCGGCGCCAGCGCCGCGTCGCGCACGAACGCGGCGAGCGCATCGGCGCGGCTTTGCGCGCGGGCATCGGCGAGGGGAATGATCGTGGCCATATCAGCGTTTGCAGCAATCAATCGGAAATGGTAGCAGACGACGGAATTTGCCGGGTGAGGACGCCCTATGTCGGGGGTGTATGATCGGCTCGCCTGCGCGCATTGACCGCGCCTCGGTAATAACCATGATGCCGTTGTATTTTTCGGTCGATGTGTTGATGGAGCGCGTCCCGCTCGTCAATCGCTGGGTCAGCGAAAAGTGGCAACCGGCGGCGGTTGTGCCTGTCGCCGAGGGTCGTGTCGCGCCCCGCGCTCCGGTGCGCATCGCGGACGGCCCTCGTGGCACGACGTGGCGCTTCCCGGGATGGCCTATCGAGCTGCACCCGACGGAGGCCGAGGGCTATTACCTCAATTTGACCTCGGAAACCCCGCTGGTGTTCGTGATGTGGCGCCCCGCCGAGGATGGCGGCGAGCCTGCGGCACGGCCGGAAATCGTGACCGTGAGCTACAACCAGGCGGGCCGGTTGATGGACGGCGGTGAGCGCGTCGACCCGGTGCCGATGCCTGAGGAAGTCCGCGCGTGGATGGAACCGTTCGTCACGGAGCACTACAAACCCGAGCCGCGCCGCAAAGTCAAACGCAATGACCCTTTCAAGGATGGTGCCTTCGTGCGCGAGCGCGATCGCGCCGACCGCAAATAACACCGAGTTCCGGATGGCCGAAGAATCCAAGGCAACCGAACGCTTCTCGCTTTCGCGCTGGTCGCGACGCAAGCTCGAGGCGGCGCGGGCCGATCCGCCCGCGCCGGACGTCGCGTCCGCGCCCCCCGCCGCGGTTCCAGCGTCCAGCTCGCCCGCGGTCGCACCGGTCCCCACGCCCGTCACAGCACCCGCGGAGAGCGAGCGGCCCCAAGTCGAAACGCTGACGTTCGACTCCGACTTCCGGGCGTTCCTGAAACCCGACGTGGACCCCGCCACGCAGCGGGCGGCACTGAAAAAGCTGTTCAGCGATCCGCGCTTCAATGTGATGGACGGCCTCGATACTTATATCGACGATTACACGCAAGCGGATCCGATGCCGGCCGGCATGCTGGATAAGCTCGGGAAGGTGTACGCGCTGCTGAAAGAGGACGCGCCCGGGGCGCAATCGACAAAAGCTGAAGAAGTTGCCGCTTCCACGGAATCGGCCGCTCCGTGCGCGATCGAGGCGGCAACGCCCGTAGCCGAGGTGCCCGCGTCGCCAATTCCTGCCGCCGCGGAACCAGAAAAGCACACGCCCGAATGACGATCGCTACCAAGACGTTGTTCGTCTGCAACTGCAACCGCACGATGCCGCTCGACGGCGAGGCGCTCGGCCGTGCGCTCGCGTTGCCGTCGGCGCCGACCGTGCACACGATGCTGTGCCAGCGCGAGCTCGACAAGTTTGCCGCGGGCGCGGGCGGCGATCTGCTGGTCGCCTGCACGCAGGAGCAGCGACTGCTGGGCGAGGTCGCCGAGGAGGGCGGCAAGGCGCAGCAGATCCGCTTCGTCAACATTCGCGAGACGGCCGGATGGTCGGCCGAGGCGGGCATGGCGACGCCCAAGATCGCTGCGCTGCTTGCCATGGCGGCGCTGCCGGATCCGGACCCCGTGCCGAGCGTCGGCTACAAGTCGGATGGCCAGTTACTTATTGTGGGTCCGCTCGACGTCGCGCTGCGCTGGGCCGACGCCTTGCAGGAGCGGCTTGCCATCACGGTGCTAGCCACGGGCGCGATGGCGGGCGGCGCTCTTCCGGTCGAGCGCACCTTTCCGATCTACTCGGGGCGGCTGACGTCGCTCAGCGGCTGGCTCGGCGCCTTCGCCGTGGCGTGGACACAGGAGAATCCGATCGATCTCGACCTGTGCACCCGGTGCAACGCGTGCATCAAGGTCTGCCCCGAACAGGCGATCGACGAGAGTTACCAGATCGACCTCGATCGCTGCAAGGATCATCGCGCGTGCGTGGTCGCCTGCGGCGCCGTAGGCGCGATCGACTTCGCGCGCCAGGATAGGGTGCGCGCCGAGCGCTTCGATCTCGTGCTCGATTTGCACGCCGATCCATGGTTTGCGCAACACCAACCGCCGCAGGGTTATTTCCACCCGGGCGCCGATACGCTCGCCCAGGCAAAGGCCGTGACCGAGCTTGTCACGCTGACGGGCGAATTCGAGAAGCCGAAATTCTTCAACTACAAGGCGTCGATCTGCGCGCACAGCCGGTCGCGCAAGACCGGTTGCACGCAATGCATCGACATATGCTCGGCGCTGGCGATTCGTGCCGACGGCGATCGCATCGCGGTAGAGCCGCACTTGTGCGTTGGCTGCGGCGCGTGCACGACGGTGTGCCCGTCGGGCGCCCTCACATATGCGTATCCGGCGGTGCCCGACCTTGCCGCGCGGATCAAGATGCTGCTCTCGACGTATGGCAAGGCGGGCGGTCGCGACGCGTGCCTGCTGCTGCACGCCGAGGATGGCCGCGACGCCATCGCGAAAGCGGCGCGCCGCCGCAAGGGACTTCCGGCGCGCGTGATTCCGCTGGAAATTCACCATATCGCATCCGTCGGCATGGACGTCTGGCTCGCCGCGCTGGCGTGGGGCGCTCCGCAGATCGCCGTGCTGACGACCGGCGGCGAAGCGCCGCAATACCGCGATGCGCTCGCGTTCCAGATGGGCGTCGCCGATACGATTGCCAACGCGCTCGGCTATCAGGGCGAGCACTTCCGGCTCATCGACGCCGCAGCGCTCGACGCGCTCTATCAATGGACGCCCGCGCTCGGACCGCGCGTCGCGGCCACGTTCGCGGCGACCGCCGAAAAACGCACGACCGCCGGCCTGGCGCTCGAGCATCTGGCCGCGCACGCGCCGGTTCCGCAAACGGTGATCCCCTTGCCCGCCGGATCGCCATTCGGCGCGATCACGATCAACAAGGACACGTGCACGATGTGCCTCGCGTGCGTCGGATCGTGCCCCGAGGCTGCGATTCTCGACAACATCGAAGCGCCGCAGGTCCGCTTCATCGAGACGAAGTGCGTGCAATGCGGCATCTGCGCCGCGACCTGCCCCGAGCATGCGATCAGCCTCGTCCCCCGGCTCGACCTCACGCCGGCGGCCAAGGCGCCGCGCGTGCTCAACGAAGCGGCGATCTTCAAGTGCGTCAGTTGCGGCAAGCCGCTCGGCACGCAGAAGATGATCGAGACGATGCTCGGCAAGCTGGCCGGGCATTCGATGTTTGCCGAGCCGGGCTCGCTCGACCGGCTCAAGATGTGCGCCGACTGCCGCGTGGTCGATCTCATCAAGAACGAGAACAGCGTCGACATCCGCAACGTCTGATCACGACGATGGAAACGTCCGCCATCACGCTCCATCCCGCGATCGCGCCGGAAGACCAGGCGCGGGCCGAGTTCTATGCGTTGCTGGCGCGCCTGTACGCAATGGCGCCGGATGCGCCCATCCTCGCGTCGATCGGCGCATCGGAGCCGTGGGTCGACGATGGCGCCCATCCGCTGGCGGCCGCCTGGAATGCGCTGATCCTGGCGAGCCAGGGAATGGACGCCGAAGCCGCTGAGCAGGAATACACCGATCTATTCATCGGCGTCGGCCGCAGCGAGGTCGACCTGCATGCGTCGCATTGGATCGTCGAGGCGACAGCGGAGCGACCGCTCGTCGGCGTCCGTGCCGACCTGGCCCGGCTGGGTCTCGGCCGCCAGGCGGGCACGACGCTCTATGAAGACCACTTGGCGGCGCTCTGCGAGACGATGCGAATTCTCATTGCCGGGACCGGCGACCGGCCTCCGTCCGCCCCGGCGACGCAACGCGCGTTTTTCGAAGGACGAATCGCGCCTTGGGTCTTCGATTGCTGCGCTGCAATACAACAAAGTTCAGTTGCCAACTACTACCGCCGGGTAGCACAATTAACCAGTTCGTTCCTGGCGGTCGAACGTGACTCGCTCGCCATCGATTGACGGCCGCCACCGGTGGTACCGGAGACGCCGAACATAACGTCACGCAGGCTTGAATTGGAGGATCGCATGAGCACCTCGTCGCAGCGCAAAGCGCAAGCGTCGGACCCGACGCACGTCGCACAATCCACCAATCTCAAGCGTCGCCGTTTCCTGCTCGCATTGGGTGCCGGCGGCGCCGGTGCCGCCGCGGTGGCCGCACAACCGCTCGCCCAGCCGCTGGCGCAATCCACGGCGGAGGTGGCCGCGGACACCCAGAAGGGCTATCGCGAAACCGAGCACATCCGCGACTACTACGCGACCACGCGCATTTAGGACCAGGAGACCGCCATGCTGCTCACGCGCAAGACAGACAGCGCCCCGACGTCCGGTCCCCGCATGCGGAGACTCGCCGGTTCGAGGATCTCGACGATGGACCGGCGCACGTTCCTCAAGCGCTCCGGCCTTGCCGCGGGCGCCGGCGCGTTCGCAAGCCAGCTCCCGTACGGCGTGATCGGGCCCGCCGAAGCGGCGAAGGAAGGCGACGCGACCAAGATCGAGACGAAACGCACCGTCTGCACCCACTGCTCGGTCGGCTGCTCGGTCGACGCCACCGTCGTCAACGGCGTGTGGACGCGGCAGGAGCCGGTGTTCGAATCGCCGATCAACCTGGGCGCGCACTGCGCGAAGGGCGCGTCGGTCCGCGAGCACGGGATCATCGAGCATTCGCACCGGCTGAAGACGCCGATGAAGCTCGTCAACGGCAAGTGGCAGCGGATCTCGTGGGACCAGGCGCTGAACGAGGTCGGCGACAAGATCCTCGCCATCAAGAAGGAATCGGGGCCGGACGCGATCTACTGGGTGGGCAGTTCCAAGCACAACAACGAGCAGGCGTACCTGATGCGCAAGTTCGTGTCGTTCTTCGGCACCAACAATTGCGACCACCAGGCGCGGATCTGCCATTCGACGACGGTCGCCGGCGTAGCCAACACCTGGGGCTACGGCGCGATGACCAACTCGTACAACGACATGCAGTACACGAAATGCGCAATGTACATCGGCAGCAACGCCGCCGAGGCGCATCCGGTGTCGATGCTGCACATGCTGCACGCGAAGGAAACCGGCGCGAAGATGATCGTCGTCGATCCGCGCTTCACGCGGACGGCGGCCAAGGCGGACGAGTACGTGCGGATCCGTTCCGGCACCGACATCGCGTTCCTGTTCGGAATGCTGTACCACATCTTCAAGAACGGCTGGGAAGACCAGAAGTACATCAACGACCGCGTCTACGGGATGGACAAGGTCAAGGCCGATGTGATGGCCAAATGGACGCCCGACAAGGTCGAGGAAGTCTGCGGCGTGCCGGAGGCGACCGTCTACAAGATGGCTCAAATGATGGCCAAGAACCGGCCATCGACGATCGTCTGGTGCATGGGCCAGACGCAGCACACGATCGGCAACGCGATCGTCCGCGCGTCGTGCATCCTGCAGCTGGCGCTCGGCAACATCGGCGTGTCCGGTGGTGGCGCGAACATCTTCCGCGGTCACGATAACGTGCAGGGCGCGACCGACGTTGGACCCAATCCCGATTCATTGCCCGGTTACTACGGATTGGCGACCGGCTCATGGAAATACTGGGCCGGCGTGTGGGGCGTGGACTACGAGTGGATCAAGAAGCAGTACGCCGACGGGATGATGGAAAAATCCGGCACGACAGTGTCGCGCTGGATCGACGCCGTTATGTATCCGAACGACGTGATCGACCAGGGCCCAAACGTGAAAGCGATGGTGTACTGGGGGCATGCGCCGAACAGCCAGACGCGCGGCAAGGACATGATCGAAGCGATGAAAAAGCTCGACCTCATGGTCGTCATCGATCCCTATCCGTCCGCAACCGCCGCGATGTGCGCTATGGTGCGGAAGGATGGCGTCTATCTGCTGCCCGCTGCTACGCAGTTCGAGACCTCCGGCTCGGTGACGGCGTCGAATCGTTCGCTGCAATGGCGCGAGAAGGTGATCGAGCCGCTGTTCGAGTCGAAGCCAGATCACACGCTGATGGTCGCCTTCGCCAAGAAGTTCGGCTTCGACAAGGAGCTCACCAAGAACTACCAGATGGTGAAGGACAAGGACGGCTGGGACGAGCCCACGCCGGAGTCGATCCTCAAGGAAATCAACAAGGGCACGTTCACGATCGGCTACACCGGGCAGTCGCCGGAGCGCCTGAAGCTGCACATGAAGAACCAGTCGACGTTCGATGTGAAGTCGTTGCGTGCGCGCGGCGGTCCGTGCGACGGCGATTATTACGGCTTGCCGTGGCCTTGCTACGGCACGCCGGAATTGAAGCATCCCGGGTCGCCCAATCTATATGACACATCGAGACACGTCATGGACGGCGGCGGCTGCTTCCGTGCCAACTTCGGCGTCGAGCGCGACGGCGTGTCGCTGCTCGCCGGCGACGGCTCGTATCCGAAGGGTAGCGACCTGACGGTGGGATATCCGGAAATCGATCACGTATTCATGAAGAAGCTGGGCTGGTGGGACGAGCTCACCGACGACGAGAAGAAGGCGGCCGAAGGCAAGAACTGGAAGACCGACATCTCGGGCGGGCTGATCCGGGTGGCGATGAAGAATCACGGCGTGCATCCGTTCGGCAACGCGAAGGCGCGGGCCGTCGTCTGGAACTTCCCGGACGGCATTCCGCAGCACCGCGAGCCTTTGTACTCGCCGCGTCCCGACCTGGTGGCCAAGTATCCGACCCACGACGACAAGAAGGCGTTCTGGCGCTTGCCGACGCAGTACAAGAGCATCCAGGAAAAGAACGTCGCCGATAAAGTCTCCGAGAAGTACCCGCTGGTGCTCACCAGCGGCCGGCTGGTCGAATACGAAGGCGGCGGCGACGAGACGCGATCGAATCCCTGGCTCGCCGAGCTGCAGCAGGAGAACTTCGTCGAGATCAATCCGAAGGACGCCAACGATCGCCGGATCGTCGACGGCGAATACGTGTGGGTGCAATCGCCCACCGGCGCCAAGATCACGGTCAAGGCAATGGTCACCGACCGCGTGGGGCCGGGCACCACGTTCATCCCGTTCCACTTCGCCGGATGGTGGGAAGGCAAGGACATGCTCGAGTTCTATCCGGAGGGCGCGGCACCGATCACCCGTGGGGAGGCGGTCAACACCGCCACCACCTACGGCTACGACTCGGTGACGATGATGCAGGAAACCAAGACGACGCTCTGCCAGGTCGTCAAGAAGGCATAGGGAGGATAAGCCATGGCCCGGATGAAATTCCTCTGCGATGCCGAGCGCTGCATCGAATGCAACGGCTGCGTCACCGCGTGCAAGCAGGAAAACGATGTCCCGTGGGGTGTCAATCGACGGCGGGTCGTCACGATCAATGACGGCGTACCCGGCGAGCGCTCCATTTCGGTCGCCTGCATGCACTGTTCAGATGCGCCGTGCATGGCCGTGTGCCCGGTCGACTGCTTCTACCGCAGCGAAGAAGGCGTGGTGCTGCACGACAAGGACCTGTGCATCGGCTGCGGCTATTGCTTCTATGCGTGCCCGTTCGGCGCGCCGCAGTTCCCGCAGGCGGGTGCGTTCGGCGTGCGCGGGAAGATGGACAAGTGCACGTTCTGCGCGGGCGGTCCGGAAAAGGACAATTCCGAAGCCGAATTCAGGAAGTACGGCCGCAATCGGCTGGCCGAGGGCAAGCTGCCGGCCTGCGCGGAGATGTGCTCGACCAAGGCGCTGCTGGGCGGCGACGGCGACACGATCGCCGAAATCTACCGGCAGCGCGTCACGAGTCGCGGCAAGGGCAGCGACGTCTGGGGCTGGGGCACGGCGTACGGTCGTCCCGAAGCACCGACGGCGAAGCCACCAGGGGCGGCGCCGGGCACGCCGGCCGCACCGGGAGCCAAATCGTGATGGCGCGCGTGACCCAACTGGCAGCCATTGCGTTCGGCGCCATGGCCGCATTGATGCTGGCCGGTTGCGGCGAGCGCCCGCAGGTGATCGACTACAAGCAGGGCAAGTACCAAGGCAAGCCCGACGAGCCGCCGTACGCGGCGGCGCCGTTCAACGGGAACAAGGACATGTGGGAGCGCGATATCCGCAATCGCACGCAAAACCAGAACGAATACCGGCGGATCGGCTCCTAGTGGCCTGCGTTACCGGCCACTAGTTCTACTGGAGGCGCAGCACATGCGAACTACCGTCACCGCGGCGATCCGCTCGCTGGTCGCCGTTCTCGGCTTGTCGTTCTTCTGCGCTGCGGGTGCGCAGTCGCCTGCCGTATCGCCTCAGGAAGCCGACCAGGCCAAGGAGCAGGCGGCGCGCCAGGTCACGCAGCCGCTCAACAATGCGCCGGTGTGGAAAGAAATCCGCTCCGGGGAAAAGCAGTACACCAGCATCGTTGGGCGCGAGACGAACGTGCTGATCCAGCCGCAGGGTCAGACGTGGCGGGCGCTGCGGGTTCCGGTGGCGACGGCGGGTGGCTTCCTCGTGGCATTGGCGCTTGTCGTGCTCGCGGCGTTCTACCTGTGGCGCGGGCCGATTACCGTGCATGCGCCGCTGACCGGACACTTGATCGAGCGCTTTACGACCGTCGAGCGCGCGGTGCATTGGACGGTGGCGATCGCGTTCGCGACGCTGGCCATCACGGGGCTCATCCTGACCCTCGGCAAGACGGTCCTGCTGCCGCTGATAGGCTACACGCTGTTCTCGTGGCTCGCGATCCTGAGCAAAACGCTGCACAACTTTGTCGGCCCTGTCCTCGTCGTTGCGCTGCCGATCATGATCGTGCTATTCATGCACGAGAACTTCTTCCGCGCGTATGACTGGCTGTGGCTGAAGAAGGGTGGCGGCATGCTCACCGGCGAGCATGTTCCATCGGGCAAAGCCAACGCTGGCCAGAAGATTCTCTTCTGGCTTATGGTCGTCGCCTTCGGCCTGACCCTGTGCGTCACCGGATTGATTCTCGATTTTCCGAATTTCAACCAGACGCGGTCGGCGATGCAATCCGCGAACGTGGTGCACATGATCGCCGGCTTGCTCGCGACGTGCCTGCTGCTGGGCCACGCCTACCTCGGCACTATCGGGATGAAAGGCGCCTACGATGCGATGCGCACGGGCTACGTCGACGAGACGTGGGCGAAGGAACACCACGAATATTGGTACAACGACGTGAAGTCGGGCAGGGTCGCGGGCGAGGGGAGAGCGACGACGGGCGTACAACAGCCCGCCGCGTGAGGAATGGCCGGTCGCAGTATGGGACGGCCGCAGTCCAGGGAGGAGGAAGAAGAACGATGAAGACGATCCGCGCGGTGTTCGGGGCTGCCCTCGTGGTGGTCACATTTGGCTTGGCGGTGGCGAAGTTGCCGCCAGCTCCGCCGATGACCGATGCGCAAAAGGCAACCGCCGAAGAGGCCAAGGCAAAGGCAGCCGCCGCGGCGGAATTGGCAAAGCAACAGCAGGCCGCCGCCGAGGATCGCGTGGCGGCGCGCTATTTCGCGGACATGAAAGCCAAGGGGAAGCAGGTGCCGCCACCGCAGATGGGAGCAGCGCCTGCGGCACCCGCTGCAGGAGCCGCTGCCAAGGCAGCAGCGTCTGCACAGCCGACGAAGTAGCGCTCCGACAGAAATCGCTTGTCAGCAGCAACGGAGGCCGCGTGCGGCCTCTTTTTTTATGATGATTGCCGCCGGAGGTCGGCCGGCGCGAATGGCAGCGGGTGTAACGACTAGCACGACGCAGAGCTACCTCAACGGCCACCGCGCGTTCAAGAACCCGGACGCGAACATTGTCCACGTATTGGCTACGCACACGTTCTAGCCGAAGTCCTGTTCCGGCGCAGTCCCGTACACGGCATCGGCCCGGGCCACGTAGGCGTCCACGAACGTGCCGGCAATCTGGTCGAACACCTTGCCCGTTAGCGAGCTGGCCAGCGCATGGCCGAAGTCGTAGCGCAGCACGAACTCGATCTTGCACGCCCACGGCGCGAGCGGCTTCAGGTTCCACTCGCCCTCGAAGCGGCGAAACGGTCCGCGTTCGAGCGTGACGGCCAGCCAATCGGGGCGTCGCTTGGGATTGCGGGTCGTGAAGGCGAAGCGGACACCGTGCCAGTCCACTCTGATTTCCGCGACCACGATCGATTCGTCGCGCGCGAGAATGGTCGTGCCTGCGCACCACGGCAGGAACTCGGGGTAATGCTCGGCTGCCTCGATCAGGTCGAACATGTTCTCCGCCGAGTGCGCCACCAGCGCCGACCTGCGCAACTCCATCGGTCACCCTCCCGATCCCACGGCATCCGGTTCACTTTGCCCACGAAGCATCGCGTATGGCTATACTAAAGAACCCTGCGGACGACCTCATGACGGCATGTCGAAGGTGACCGGAGCGTGGCGCCAGAATTCCTGCTTTGCCATGGCGCATTGCCGCAATCGATACTTTCTCGAGAGGAGTCATCAATGAAATGGATCGTGATCTTAGCCGCGGCATCGATCGGAGGATTCGCAGCGAGCGCCGCGAACGCGCAAGAAGACCTCGCCAAGAAGGACGGCTGCATGAACTGTCATGACGTCTCCGCCAAGAAAGTCGGGCCGTCGTTCAAGGAGGTAGCCGCGAAGTACAAGGGAAAGGCGGATGCCGAGGCGACGCTGACGGCGAAGATCAAGGAAGGCAAGGGTCATCCCGCGACAAAGGCTTCGGCAGACGATCTGAAAGGCATCGTCAAGTGGGTTCTGGCTCAGTAACCGCGGGTCGCTGCGCCTGAAGCGCCGCTGCGGAGGGATCTCCTGCGCGCTCACGGCGCCGTGTGCGCGATACCCTTATGGCAATCGATGCACGTCATCTGCCCGGCCAGGAACTGTTCGTGCATGGGCCGCACGAAGTCCTTCTGCTTGGCGACGATGGACGGCGTGAAAGTGTGGCAGGTCCGGCAGTTGGCGGAGTTGTTGGCCTTGTACTCGGCCCAGACGTGCTCCGCCATGCCGGCGCGCTCCTTCTTGAACTTCGCCTCGGTGTCGATCACGCCGCGGATCTCGCCGATGACGTCCTTGACGCCGGCCTTGGCCTTGTACCAGAGGAGCTGCGGGTAATCGTGCGGGATGTGGCAGTCGTGGCAGCCCGCGCTAACGCCGGTGCGGTTGATCGCGTGACCGCTCTGCTTGTACTCCTGATTGACCCACTGCATCGAGTGGCATGCCGTGCCGCAGAACTCGTTGGTGCCTGTCATGGTGACCATGACCTGCGTGCCGACGACCGCGCCGGCCCCAATCAGAAGGCCGATCACGACGAGCGCCAGCACGGACCATCGCGCACTCGGCGTCGTCAACCGATGCCACGTGCGGCGAAAAAATCCTTCCGGTTTGGGTCCCGCTGCCATTGAGCTCGTCCCGGCGCCGACGAGGCTGCCCCAGCCTTCCACGCCGACGGCGGGCAGAGTACCACACACGCCCACACGACGCATCCCGACGGAAAATTCCCCCTGCAATCGGGGGCCCGCGAAATAACAGCGCGACGCTTCACAAGGAGTTTCACGGAGGCCCTCGCCGGGCTTCTTTTTTTGTGTGCGATACGCGCGGCGCAAGCGCTTTGCTGCAGCCGCCAACTTGGTCGCGAACTGCTTTGTCGCTATAATATTCGGCTTCCCGGAGAGATGGCCGAGTGGTCGAAGGCGCTTGACTCGAAATCAAGTATAGGCGGAAGCCTATCTAGGGTTCGAATCCCTATCTCTCCGCCAAACAAAATGTGTACGGCCCGGCAGACATGGTCCAGGCCGTACCTAAGACATGACGTTCAGCGCGCGAACTGGCACTGCGCGCACGCGCCGCCCGCGTCAGCTCTCAGGGACGATCGCGTCCCCGGCGCCACAGCCACGCACCCGCACTGGCCAGCAAGGCGATAAGGGCGCAATAGAGCCCGGACAGCTTGCCCGATTCGCCGGCGTCGAGCGCCCACCAGTCGAAGCGCGCCTTTCGGTAAAAGTCGCGCGCCGTGTCAAGGCGAAGCGTGGTGTAGCGCGACCACGGGGCGTCGCCAGCCGCCGCCGGCCAATCGTCGCCCGCGGCAAGATGTCGCGCCAACCACCAGTGACCGGCGAGCGGCGAAAACGCCGGGAGCCACTGGTGTCCGAACATATCCTCGATGCAGGAGTCGCAGTTGCCGCGGCCATGATCATCGATCGCCGCGCCATCGCGATTGGGGTTGCCGAGCCACTCGATGCGCGCCTGCCGCGACAGCCGTATCCATTGATCCCAGTACACGGCGCTGCCGAGCGCCTGCGCTACGATGCCGGCGCAGAGCACGACGGCCACGAGTGCGCGCGCTGAGCGTTTGTGTCGGATGGAGTCGAGCCAATGCGCGACCGGCAGGAACAGCACCGGTATTGCGAACGTGAGATAGCGCGGTCCCCAGCTGTAGTCTCCTGACCAGGAAAGGTACCGCGCATAGAACAGGACTACGGGAACCACGCTTGCGACGACGAGCACGACCAAAGCGCGGTCGCCTCTCCACGCCCGGCGCATCGCAATGAAACTGAGGAGCACGCCCGGCGAGAACCACAGTAGACCCTTTCCCGGCGATAACAGAAGTCCCATGAGACCGGCCCACAGCGTCTCGCGCATCATCATGAGCGACTCGCCGTAGCCTGTGTCGAACGGACTGCCCCAACGCGCGGCGTTATACGCGAGGAACAGTGCAGCCCAGGGCGATGTGCCAAGACAGATGCCGAACGCAAGCGGAACCGCCTTGTGGCGATCGCGCCACGAGAGCACCGCGAGTGCAATGAGGCCGCCGATGACGCCGAGGAGCAGCACCGCCTTGGTATTGACGGCGAACCCGGCCCAGGTTCCGAGCCATATCCCTGCGCGCAGTGTCCGATCGCCGTCGGCGATCCGCAAGAGCGCCAGCACGAAGCCCAGGAACGCCATCGCCTGCATGGCCTCGTTGGCGGGAAAGCGCGCGTACTCGAAAAGCTGCGTCGCGCCGAGCGCGAGCGCCGTCGCAAGCACGGCAGCGCTCATGCTGGCACCACGGCGCCGGACGGCCGCGAAGAGCATCGCGCAGGCAATCGCAATCGACGCAGCGGGTACGACGTGACTAGTCAACACAAGGGAGAGCGCTGCGGCGTGCGGCGCCAGCCGGTCCAGGCCTTCACGCAGCCAGACGCCCGGCACTTGCGCAAGCGAAGGCGCGATCGCGAACAGTGAGTAGATGCGTTCGTCTGGCCCGCGATGGCTCATGGGAGGCCACTCACGGTCGAGCGCGATCGAGCCGTGGGTGGCGAGCTGGACGGCAACGTCGTACACGACGCCCGCGTCTGACCTCGGCGGCTCGCGACCCGTGAGCAGGAGGACCAAAGCGAGAACGACGAGGCCTACGCCGGCGGCCTGGCTTCCGATGCGTGTCACGGTACCGAGCGCGGAATCGCGACAAGAAGACTGCGACGGTTATGCATCCGGCGGACCATGCAATTCCCCGGCGAGCAATTATGTCAATGCGGACCGCGCCGGCCAGCGGTTTGCCATACGAGGCCCAAATTACCGGCAGCGCTTCTGTTACCTATTATTGTCCGACTCCCAAAATGGAACGTCATTGAGCACCATCCTCGCACCTGCCTGGCGATGGGACAATAGCTCTTCTGGCCGGCGTACCGTGCGGCATCTCCAACGAGTTAGCGAGCACGGCCGCGCCCGTCGAAGGTTACTCCTCGATCTCGCAGCCGAGTTGGCGGAGCCGCTTGATCCAGCTTGAGCGATCGGCGGTTCCTTGCGCGATTTGCGGGAACTCCGCCGTCTCGCTGACGTGCTTGGCCAGAGCCAGCTCGTAGATTTCTGCCGCTTGTTCAAACGGGACGCATAGCAGGCCGTCGTCGTCGCCGATGATGAGGTCCCCTGGCTCGATCACCATGCCGTCGAGCGCGATCGGGACATTTATTTCCCCGGGGCCGTCCTTGTAGGGGCCGCGATGAGAGACGCCGGCTGCGAAGACCGGGAAATTCCGGCTCTTGATGTAGCCGTAATCGCGCACGGCGCCGTCGATCACGATGCCGGCGAATCCCTTGGCCTCGGCGTGCGCGAGCATGCGCTCGCCCACGATCGAATTGGTCAGGTCGCCGCCCGCATCGACGACGACGACATCGCCCGGACTCGCGACGTTGAGCGCCATGTGCACCATCAGGTTGTCGCCCGGCCGGGTCTTTACGGTGATCGCCGCACCGCATAGCACGCCGCCGGCGTGCAAGGGACGCACGCGCGAGCCGCCTGCCGTCATCCGATGCATCGAGTCGCTGATATTGGCCACCGGAAGTTTCTTGAACTTGGCGATCACTTCGGCGTCAACCGCGCGCTTGCGTTTCAAGACCCTGAATCCGACATTCATGCTCAGTTACCTTTCGGGTGGACTGGACCAACAACGGATCGAGTGAATCGATAGTAGCAAAGCATCGCCGACGCGCGCACCGCAGGTCGCAGGCGGGGACCTACGCAACCGCGCGCCATCCTCCGACACGAATTTAGAAGTCCTTCGGAGATTCGCGCCGGCCCCGGCCGGGCAGACTTCCGGCAGCGATCGGAGAACGATTCGCCTTCCTCTTTCCAATCCGGAGACTGCGATGAACATGAAACAAGCCATACGCTGCGCGAGCGCCGTTTCAGTCGCGCTGATGCTCTCGACCGCGTACGCGGCAGGTGACACGCAAACCGCGCAACCGATGACCGGCAAGGAGAAGGCCACCGCGATCGGCGCGGGCACCGGCGCCGTAGCGGGCGCGGTGGTCGGCGGCCCGGTCGGCGCCGTTGTCGGCGCAGGGGTTGGCGCCTATGTGGGTCACGAAGGGACGGACGCGAACGGCAAGGTTTCCTCGGCGCCCGCCAGGGAAGGCTCCATGCGGAGTGACGGTACCGTGCGAAGCGCGCAAGCGGCGCTGAACGCCCAAGGGTACGACGTGGGTGCGGTGGACGGACAATTTGGTCCGAACACCCAAAGCGCGGTTCGTCGTTTCCAGGCGGAGCACAATCTCACTCAAAGCGGCACGCTCGATAGCGCGACGCTGAGCGCACTGGGCGTCAACCGTTGATCGACGCGGGTGGAGGCTAGCCTCCACTTCAGGTACAGGAACGCCGGGTGGGCCCATCAGGTCGTTTTATGGTGGCCCACCCGCGCTTGTCTCGAGGGATGCCAGCGCCGACGCATAGGCAGCAGTCATCTCTCCAGAGTGACTGACGGTCATGGCCAGATCGCGGATCAGTCCGTCCTGCAAACCATAAACCCAGCCGTGCACGGCAAGACTTTGTCCGCGGTCCCACGCGTCGTGCGCGATGGTGGTCTGGCAAACATTGGCCACTTGCTCGATCACGTTGAGCTCGCACAGGCGATCGACGCGTTGCGCAGTCCCGGGTAGCGCAGCGACGCTGGCGTCGTGCTTCGAATGCACGTCCTGGACGTGGCGCAGCCAATTGTCGGCGAGGCCCACGCGCTCCTTCTGAAGCGCCGCGGAAACGCCGCTGCAGCCGTAATGGCCGCAAACGATGATGTGCTCGACCTGCAGCACATCCACGGCGAATTGCATCACGGAGAGACAGTTGAGGTCGCTGTGCACGACGACATTGGCGATGTTGCGATGGACGAACAGCTCGCCGGGGAGGAGCCCCACGATCTCGTTGGCCGGCACACGACTGTCCGCGCAGCCGATCCATAGATATCGCGGCCTTTGCTGTCGCGACAGCCGCGGAAAGAACTCGGGATCGACGCGCCGGATACGCTCGGACCAGGCCCGGTTGTTGGCGAAAAGATGCGAGAGCGTGCTCATGGACAGTTCCAGGCCATTCCCTGCTGCATGGTGCCGTCGCGACAATCCGGGGCCAGACCGAGGTCATGCGCCGAAAGCGCGGGCACTACTTCGGCATGCGCACGCGATCGCGTGACTGCGCGGTACGGATGACCGAATCGCCTTCCTCGCGCGCGGCATCCGTGATGTCGACGATGCCGTCGAGCCGCTCGCGCAGCACTTTCACGAACAAATGGACAAGGGTGTGCGCATCGAGCGGGAGATGCTCGATCGTCTCGACCAGCTCGTCGAAGGCCTTGCTGCCCTCACGCAAAAGCGCCTTGAGCTCCGACGGGGGCCGACCTCGCCCCAGGTAGAGCTGGGCGGTGATCAGCTGATCGATCGAATTGCGCATGAGCTTTTCGACGCGGCGATAGTCAGACAATGCCATTTACCTGATCCCTCGGAGACGACGCGGGTGACCAACCACCGGCGAGGTTGCGGGGCGGATTGCCCAAATGGATGCCTGGTCATTTTACCGTGCCGCACATTACAGGAAAAGGAAATATGATCCGGCGGCGCCAATCGCGTGGCGACGCCGCGTTATCCCGCCGTCGAATCCTTGATCTTCGGAACTTTCGAACCGCCGCACGAGTCCATTTTGATTGTGCGTTGCTTTGCGGGCGCCGCGATGAGCGCGGACGATGATCTACGTCGAGCGTCGGGGCGCCCCAAAATGGCGCTATTTGCTCAGCGCGTCGACTCCAGCCTTCGCGATTTGCCCGTCCTGCGCCCCTGACATCCCGCTGATGCCGATCGCGCCGATCATCTTGCCGCCGACAATGATCGGCAGCCCGCCATCGATCGGCGTGACGCCTGGAAGGCCCAGGATCGAGTTTCGTCCGCCGGCGATGTTGTCCTCGAATTCCTTCGAGGGGCGGCGGTACAGGGCGGAGGTCCGTGCTTTCTCGATTGATGCATTCGCAGCGCCGGTTTGCGTGTCATCCATCATTTCGTAGTAGATCAGCATCCCGTGATTGTCGACGATGGCAATGGTCACGTTCCAGCTGTTCTTCTTCGCCTCGGCGGCGCCGCCGGCGGCGACCTTCTTCGCGGTTTCCAGAGTGATCGCCGGTCCGTAAGGTGGCCGCACCGGCTGCGCGTAGGCACCCACGACAAACACCACGAGCACCAACGCGCACGCGGCGTGCGTGATCGACTTCATGGAATGCATGACTCCTCCTTTGGGTAGCACCTTTGCAATGGCCGATCCGCGTCGGCGACGCGCCGACGCCTTACGTCAACAGCCGGCGGCAGCCTCTTATTCAGACGCTCACTGGTCGGGCTTGGCGCCGGAAACCTTGATGACTTTTTCCCACTTGGCGATGTCGTCGCCGACATAACGCGCGAATTCGTCGGGCGGCATCGCCATCCCCGTCGCGCCTTGCTTCGCCCACTCGGCGCGCACTTCGGGCCGGCTGACGATCTTGGTGATCTCGGCGTTCAGGCGACTGACGATCGCTGGCGGCGTCCCTTTGGGGGCGAGGACACCAAGCCAGATGACCGCCTCGTAACCAGGCACGCCGGCCTCCGCCACTGTCGGCACGTTCGGCGTGACCGCCGAGCGCGTCTTGCCGCTGGTCGCGAGCGCACGGACCTTGCCGGCCTTCGCCTGCTCGTTCATCGTCGTCACGGCATCGAACATCATTTCCACCTGGCCTCCCAGGACACCGGTACGCGCGGCCGAGCTCTCCTTGTAGGGGACGTGGACGATGTCGAGTCCCGCCATCGACTTGAAGAGCTCGCCCGCCATGTGGTACGGCGTGCCTGGACCCGACGATGCGTAGTTGAGCTTGCCCGGCTGCGCCTTCGCGAGCGCGATCAGTTCCGGCAGCGAGTTGACCGGCACGGTGGGATTCACCACCAGCATGAGGTCCGAATAATTGATCGGCGCCACGGGGACGAAATCGCGCAGCAATGCGTACGGCTTGTTCGGGATCAGCGTTTCGTTGACCGTGTGCGCATTGGACATCAGGAGCAGCGTATAGCCGTCGGCGGCGGTCTTGGCGGCGGCGTCCGTGCCGGTGACCGATCCGGCACCCGGCCGATTCTCGATGACGAACGGCTGGCCCACCGCTTCCTGCAAGCGCGCGCCGAGAAAGCGCGCGTAGACATCCGCCGGACCGCCCACCGCGAACGGGACGATGATCTTGACCGGTCGAGTGGGGTAGTCCTGCGCCCAGCCCGCGGTGAAAGGCAGCCCGGCCAGAATGGCGGCAACCGCCGCAAGCAAGCGCATCATTGAAGCCTCCCGCGGATCACCGCACGTTATCGCCGGCAATCTACCCCAAAGATGCCCACCATGCCATTGCCACGCGCCGGTCGCGTTAAGCTATTGGTTCTCTTATGCGGAGACCGATAGCATGGGCCGCGGATCCAACACTGTCGCGCCGCGTACGTCGCTGACTCGCGCCGTGGTCGGCGTACTCGCGGGACTCGCGTTGATTGTGGGAGTGCCGCAGGCCGGCGCGCAGACGTCGCTGCCGATCGTCCAGCCTCGCTCCGGCAGCCTGTCGCTTGCCAGCCGGGAACGGGTGAGCATGTTCATTCCGGCGGAGAAGAGCTATGACGAACTGACTCCAGACGAGAAGGCGAAATTTCGCGCGCAATTCTCGAATCTTGCCGCCACCGACGAGCCGTCCTATCCGATCGCGGGCCTGCGACCGCTCGCGGAGGAGATCGTCGCCGCTCTGGCCGGCGGGCCCGTCGGCAAAGGGGCACTGCTCGTGACGGTCCACGTCGATGACCAAGGCGAAGCGAAGTCGACCGCGGTATACGAAACGCCGGACCCACGTGTGTCGAGGGTCGTCGCCGTGGTGCTCATGAAAACGAAGTACAAACCGGCCAGGTGCAACGGCAAGCCGTGCTCGTCCGAATTTCCGTTCACCGCGCGCTTCGACGTCGAATAATCAGCGATCAACGAACCGGACGCTACCCCCATGGAACGCCGCACGCTTCTCAAGCTCACTGCCGCGGGAGCGGCCGCCATAGCGCAAGGCGCAACACGCAACGACGCCGTGGCCCAGCCGGCGCCAGCCTCCGCCAGCCCCCCGTCGTTCGAGCTCGCGGAGGCGACCATCGCCGACCTGCAAGCGTCGATGCAATCCGGTGCAAGAACCTCCGTTTCGATCGCACAAGTCTACCTGGCGCGCATCGGCGCCATCGACCGCCAGGGACCGATGATCGGCGCGATCATCGAATTAAATCCCGATGCGCTGGCGATTGCGGAAGCGCTCGACCGCGAGCGGCGCGACAAGGGTCCCCGCGGGCCGCTGCATGGCATCCCGGTGGTGCTCAAGGACAACATCGATTCCGCCGACCGGATGCGCACCAGCGCAGGCTCGCTTGCCCTGGGAGAATCGATCGCGGGGCGCGACGCATTCATCGTGGAACGGCTGCGTGCGGCGGGCTGCGTGCTGCTTGGCAAGACCAACCTTTCGGAGTGGGCGAATTTCCGCAGCTCGCGCTCGACGTCCGGGTGGAGCGGCCGGGGAGGGCAGACGCGCAACCCTTATGCGCTCGATCGCAACACCAGCGGCTCGAGCTCCGGTTCGGGTGCGGCGATTGCCGCCAATCTGTGCGCGGTCGCCGTGGGAACCGAGACCGATGGCTCCATCGTCAGTCCGGCATCCATATGCGGTCTGGTCGGCATCAAGCCCACGGTGGGCCTCGTCAGCCGCGCGGGCATCATTCCCATCGCGCACAGCCAGGATTCCGCGGGCCCGATGACCCGCAGCGTGGCGGATTCAGCGATGCTGCTCGGCGCGATGACGGGCGCGGACCCGCGCGATGCGGCGACCGCCGGTAGTCGCGGCAAGGTGCCGCCCGACTACACCCGCTTTCTCAATCCAGCGGGGTTGAAGGGGGCGCGCATCGGCGTCGCGCGCGACTTCTTCGGCACCAACGACCGGCTCGACCGCGTCATCGTGGAGGCGATCGCCGCGATGAAAAATGCCGGCGCCGTCGTCATCGACCCCGTGAAAATCGCGCATCACGACAAGCTTTCCGATTCCGAAATCGAAGTGCTGCTCTATGAGTTCAAGGCGGACCTCAACGCCTATCTGGCGGCCCTCGGTCCTTCCGCCTCCGTGCATTCGCTGCGCGAGCTGATCGACTACAACGAACGCAATGCGGCGCGCGAGATGCCGTACTTCGCACAGGAGCGGCTGGTCGACGCGCAGAAAAAGGGTCCGCTCAGCGACGCGGCGTACCGCAAGGCGGTTGCGAAGAGTCGCAAGTTCGCACGCGTCGAAGGCATCGATGCGACGATCGCAAAGCATCGGCTGGACGCGATCGTCGCGCCTACCGGGTCGCCGGGATGGCCAACCGATTACATCAACGGTGATCACGAAGCGGGGAGCTGCTCGCAACCGGCCGCGGTCGCGGGCTATCCCCATATCACCGTGCCCGCGGGCTTCGTGTTCGGTTTGCCGGTCGGCGTTTCATTTTTCGCGTCGGCCTACAGCGAGCCGACGCTTATTCGCCTTGCGTACGCGTTCGAGCAGGCGACGAAGGCGCGCCGGCCGCCGCAGTTTCTCGCTACGGCGCCGATTCCGTAACCAGGCTTTCGCGTGCGGCCGCCTGCCGCGTGGCGCCCATCCGGCACGCGAGCGCGAACGCGTTCTGCATCGCGCCGGCGTTGGCGATGCCGCGGCCCGCAATGTCGTAGGCCGTCCCGTGCGCGGGCGTTGCGATCGAGATCGGCAATCCGCCCGGGACCGTAACGCCGCGGTCGAAGCCCATGAGCTTCATCGCGATCTGGCCCTGGTCGTGATACATCGTGAGGACGCCGTCGTAGCCTTGCCCGTCCTTGCGGATCGCGCGTACGAAGATCGTGTCGGCGGGAAACGGCCCGTCGGCGGGAAATCCGCGTACACGGGCGAGCTCGACGCCGGGACCGATGGTGTCGATCTCCTCGCGGCCGAACGCGCCGTTATCGCCGTTGTGCGGATTGAGGCCGCATACCGCCACGCGCGGCATCGCGATGCCGGAGGCCTGGAGCCCGCGCGTCAGCAGCGCGATGCCCTCCGCCACGCCTTCGCGGGTGAGCAAGCCGCTGACGTCCTTCAGCGGAACGTGCGATGTGACGCGCGACGTCCACAGCGATTCGAGCACATTGAATTCGACACAAGGTCCGTGGAAGTCGAGCACTTCGCAGAAATAATGGAGCTCGTCGGCGTGCTGCATCCCGCCGGCACGCAACGCGGCCTTGTTGAGCGGCGCAAAGCACATCGCATCGGCGATGCCGCTGCGACACAGCTCGAGCCCGAAGGCCAGGCCGGCCAGCATGTACGCGCCGTTTTTTGGCGTCACCTGCGATCGCTCGAACCCGTTTTCATCCACGCGCGGCCAATCGACGAGCCGCGGTTTGTCCGTGCCGCGTGCCCCCGCTCCGCGCTCGAGCTCGAACGCCACGCCCGCGGCACGCATTCCGTCCTCCACCACCGAACGGGCGCCGATCACGAGGATATGGGCGGCGCGTTGCGCTCCACCATCGGCGAGCAGCCTGGCAACGAGCTCCGGCCCGATGCCCGCCGGGTCACCGGTAAAGAGTGCGATCGTGGGTTTCATTGCTCGAGCTTGACGTTGGCGTCCTTGATGAGACGGCCGAAGCGGTCGTAATCGGATTTGACGAGCGTCGCGAATTGTTCCTGCGTCGCGTTGCCGGGTTCGCCGCCCAGACCGAGCAGCCGCTTCTGCACGTCGGGCATTTGCAACGCCTTCATCGTTTCCGCATAGAGGCGGTTCACCACCTCCTTCGGCGTGCCCGCGGTAACGAAGAGTCCGTACCACGTGGTCATTTCCACCCCCGGAAGGCCGGCCTCGGCCAGCGTGGGGACGTCGGGCAATTCCGGCGTGCGCTTCGGGCTCATGACGGCGAGCGCCTTCACCTTGCCGCCTTTGATGAACGCCATCGCCGACGACGTGGTGTCGAAGTCGAGCTGGATCTGGCCGCCGACGAGATCGGAGAGCGCCTGCGCGGAGCCCTTGTAGGGAACGTGGACGGCCTTGGTGCCTGCGGCGAGGTTGAATGCCTCGCCGGCAAGATGCTGGGTGCTGCCGACCCCCGATGAGCCATAGGAATACGCATCGGGCTTCGCCTTGATGAGCGCAATCAGATCCTTCACGTTGTTCGCCGGAACGCCGGGCCCGACGACGAGCACATTGGGAACGACGACGATCAGCGCAACCGGGACCAAGTCCTTGTTCGTGTCGAATGAAAGCTTGATGAGATGCGGAGCAATCGCCTGGCCGGTGTTGGTGGCGACGAGCAGCGTATGGCCGTCGGGCGCGGCCTTCGCGGTGAGGTCGGCGGCGATCGTGTTGGAGGCGCCGGGCTTGTTCTCGACGACGAAAGGCTGGCCGAATGCGGCCTGGTATTTGTCGGCCAGCATGCGCGCGATGATGTCGGTGCCGCCGCCGGCATTGGCGCCGACCATGATGCGCACCGGTTTGACGGGATAGCTCTGTGCGGCGGCGAGTGGTGCAAGCGCTACGAGCGCTGCGGCCGCGGCCAGACGAATGACACGATTCACCATGATTCTCCTTTTGCTGCGATGGTTGATAAGCGCTTCCCCAAAGGCGCCTACGGCGTCCTTTGGGGCGTCGCCTTGGGTCGGCCCGGCGGCGGTAATTGCATCAGACGCCGCGTTCGGACGAGCCGACGGCTGACTCGATGCGTGGCCAAGTGTTGACGAGATGCTCGCGCATGAGGCGACCCAGGCGCACTCCGTCCCGGGCACGCAAAGCACTCATGAAACCCTCGTGCTCCGTCATGGCGGCCGACCAGTTGTCGGGTGCCTGGTTGCCGATGTAACGCAGCCGGCGCATGCGGGTACGGAGGATGCCGTGCAGCATCGCGAGCGTCGGATTGCCGGCGGCGCGCACGATGGCATTGTGAATTTCCTGGTTGAGGCGAAAATATTCGGGCCGCTCGCGTCGTTCGTAGTGGCCGCGCATCTGCTCATGCAGCTCGAGGATCATGGCGATTTCGGCGTCGCCTGCCTTGCACGCTTCGCGTCCCGCGTGCTCCTCGAGCAGCGCAATCATCGCGAGCATGTCCTGCGCATCCTTGGCGCTGAACACCTTGACGACGGCACCGCGGCGCGGCAGCAGCTCGACGAGCCCTTCCGATGCGAGCACCTTGAGGGCCTCGCGCAACGGCGTGCGCGAGATGCCGAGCTGCCGCGCCAGTTCCAGTTCGGGGATCGGCAGGCCCGCCTCCAGCCGTCCGTCCACGATCATGTCCCGTACTCGCGAGGTAACCTGCTCGTGAAGCGAGCTCCGGGGAATCGGATCGACTTCGCGCCGCGAGTCCGGCGCAGGTGTCATGGCTGAAGTTTGAATGGTGGCGCTCCCGAATCTGCCGCCATCATAATGCATAATTACCAATTATGCAATCGGGACGAGCGATCCCGTGGCGGCCGTCCACGGATCCATCAGTGGTTGCGTCGCGATTACCCGCGAGGGCCGGTCCGCGATGACGCGTTTCAAATCAGCCTGCTAGACTCGCATCGACCGTTCCGGGCCGCCACGTCCAACTCGATGTCTCCCCCGTCCCGAATCGATCGGATCATCACCCTCGTCGTGCTGGCAGTTCTCATCGGCGGGGTCTACCTCGTCGTGCAGCCGTTCTTGTCCGCGATCGTCTGGGCGGCCATCCTCGCCGCGACGACGTGGCCGCTCTTTCACTGGCTGGTTCGCCGCTCGGGTCGGCCGGGCGTCGCGGCGACGGTGATGACGCTGTTGATCCTGATGGTCGTCGTTGCGCCCTTCGTGATCGTCGGCGCGACGCTGGCTGAGAATTCGGACCGGCTCCTCGTTTTCACGCGCAACCTCGTCGAGCGAGGCCCGCCGGAGCCGCCGGAGTGGCTCGCCAGGCTGCCGCTGGTCGGCGAGCGCGCCACCGCCTACTGGGCGTCGTTCGCGCACGATGGCACGGGGCTTCTGAGGGAATTGCAGCGGTTGATGGACCCCTTGCGGCAATTCGCATTCAAGGCCGGTGCGGTCGTCGGCGACGGCTTGCTGCAGCTCACGCTATCCGTGTTCATCGCGTTTTTCTTTTTCCGCGACGGCGAAGCGATCATGGCGCGCATGCGCGGCGCGGTGAGCCGCATCGCGCCCACGCGCGGGCTGCACATGCTCGAGGTTGCCAGCGCGACGACGCGCGCCGTCGTGTACGGCATCCTCGGCACCGCCCTTGCGCAGGGCGTGCTGATGGCCATCGGGCTCTACATCGTCGGCATCAAAGCGGCGCCGCTGCTCGGCCTGCTGACGTTTTTCCTGTCACCGGTTCCGGTGGGCCCGCCACTCGTGTGGATTCCAACGGGTCTCTGGCTCATCTTCGCGCAGGGCGAAACGGCGTGGGGCATCTTCCTGCTGGTGTGGGGTGCGGTGGTCGTGTCGTCGGTCGACAACGTCCTGAAGCCGATGATCATCAGCCGCGGCAGCGACCTGCCGTTCATCCTCGTGATGCTGGGTGTGTTCGGCGGCGTGATCGCCTTCGGGTTCATTGGCGTGTTCCTCGGCCCGGTGCTGCTGGCGCTTGGATTCGCGCTTGTGAAGGAGTGGGCCACTGCGGCGTGACAAAAACATTCCGCGCTACGCGCTCCATGTTTTTGTCCCGAAGGAAGTTAGAGGGGGAAGCTTCGGGCGGCCGCGCGCTTCCCCCCGGAAAAAGCACGAAGCGCGTCGATCATAAGCGCGCTACGCGCGCCGTTCAGTAACGCGCATGCGAGCCGACAGCCTTCGACGAGCGCATGCGTTCACTGGGGCTGTCAATTCGCATACGCGCGCTACTGAGCGAGGTCGCGCAGCGACCGACGATCGGCGCGCTTCGTGCCTTTTCTGCACGAAAAGCGCGCGGCCGCCCGAAGCTTTTCGTGCTGACTAATCGGGACCAAATCGCGCGCCGCGCGAAGCGGGCGCCAGCGATTTGGTCACGTGGTAGGTGAACAGAACGCGACGCTGTTCGGCCCGGCGCCCTCGGGGGCCCACGCGCGATTGAGCATCGCCCGCCGCACCGACAGGTCCACGGTGTAGCGATGGTTGGCGTCGCGCCGGTTATCGAAGAACCGGTAGACCGGCAGCGTATTCGCGGGGCAATTGCCGAGCGCGTTAGGCACCTGGATGTAAAAAGCGCTCCCCGTTTCGAACTTCCAGATTCCCGCGTAATGCACGAGGACGTACAGGCACTCCTGGAAATTCGACGAGTAGAAGTGCGAATTGATCTGTACGTCGCCGCTTGCGTAGAACCGGCACACCGGCAGCGCATCGGGGGGCGCGCTCGCGATATTGGGATACGCGTAGAAATAGAGTCCGGTCCGCTGGAAGATGCCGCGCAGGAACGTGTCGACGAAGAGAATTTCCGCCGGGTCCGCGGTAATGAAATAGTGATCGAGATCGGCGCGGTAGTACTCGACTACCTGGTTCGCATTCGGCGGCGGCGGGCCGCCCAGCAGCGTGCTGCCGACCGCCGCCCCCGCGTCGAGCATGCCGGACCCGCAAAGATACGGCACCGTGCAGTCCGAGCCCTTCGGAAATGGCCGGGTGGTCCCGGTGATGATGTCGAGCACGCGGCCCGCGGTCAGCAGCGGGTCACGCGCCAGCAACAAGGCGACGGTGCCGGAAACCAGCGGCGCCGAGAAGCTCGTGCCCCTGGCGAAGATGTAATTGGGTTCTTTGGGCACCGTGACGCCATCGTTGCCGAGCGAAACCATCAAGGCGGTGAACGGAAGATCGCCGCCCGGCGCGGTCACGTCGATGCGCCGCCCGTAGTTCGAATAGCTCGCGATCGAGCCATCGATGTTGTGCGCGCCCACGTTGATGACCCCGCTGCAATTGGCGGGCGTGAAGTCCCCGGCGTTGAGCCGTTCGTTCCCTGCGGCAGCCACGACGACCGCACCTTGCGCGAGCGCATCGTCGACGGCTTCCTGGATCGCCTGGTCGCAGGGGCCGAAGCCGCCCAGGCTCAGATTGATCACCTTCGCGGGCGTCGTATTGAGAGGCACACCCGCGATCGGAATACCGGACGACCACATCATTCCCTCGAGCACGTCCTCGAAGGTACCGCCGCACACGCCCAACGTGCGCACTGGAAGTATCTGCACCCCATCGGCCACGCCGGCGATGCCGATACCGTTGTTGGTGTTGGCCGCAATCAGCCCGGCGACGAAAAGACCGTGAAAAAAACTGTCATAGTCGGACTCGCACTGTCCGGCACTCCAGTCGCCCTCGTCGCGCGGATCCGGGTCGCGGCCATTGCCGTCGCGCGCGCGATTCGGATCGGAAATGAAATCGTAGCCGGGCAGCACCCGCCCGACGAGATCGGGATGGGGGAGTATGCCGGTGTCGACGACCGCAACCGTGACGTTTGGCGCGTTCGGTTGCAGCGTCCAGGCGGTCTCGATGTTGATGCCTGAAACCGGGTCCCGCAGCGACCACTGCTGCGGATAGTACGGGTCGTTCGGTGCGGCTTGTGCGTACGCGCGCCGGACCGGATCGGCGTATTGAATGTCCGCATCGGTCTGGATGAGCTCCGCGAATTGTGCGAGGGTTTCGGCGTTTATGTCATAGGCGACGCTCAGCACCCAGATGTTGCCGATTTGCCGCTCGGCCTTGAGCGTCATCCCGATTTGGGCGCTCAGCCGCCCGAGCAACGCCGGCCACGCCGGCACAACGCCGTCCTTCAGGCGCACCAGGAGGCGCCGGCCCGGAGTTTGCCCGCTGACGGCCGCTTTCGGGGCAATCGACGCGGCGAGGATCGGCTCCGCCCAGAGGACGCTGCGATCGAAGCGCAACCGCTTGACCATCGCAATGGCGTCGGATTCGTCGACCGGCGCCGCCAGGGCAAGCTCCAGCGCGCCGGTCCGCGTCGTACCTGTCAACGTAAGCGTGGTCCCGGCCAGTTCGGCCAGCCGCCCTAGCGCTTCCGCGGGCAGCGCGCCCGCTGCGGCGGTATGCGGATGCAACATCACCCGCAACCTGCCGACGGACTCGGCCGTGGCGGTTGCGGCGGTCCCCCATGCGAGGCAGCCGATGGCGGCCAGCAGTACGCAGCGATTTCGTAGCGGCGACATCCCGGATGCTCCCCTCGTTCGTGGTCACGGACCTTCGGGCTTGTTGCCTTGATGCTGCAATTTCGATGCCAGTACAGCCCGTGGTATGCCGTCAGCATACGCTGACAGCACGTCAAAATACTAGCGGAAGCGCGTGATTAAGCTAGGCTTTCGAGGCGCTGGCAGACAGGCGGTCGCGCTGCATGTCTTCGCGAAACGGGGCAAGGATCGCCACCATCTGGGCGAAGATCTTGGGATTGGCGGCGATCACCTGGCCGCCGAAGAGGTACTCCCCGTCCCCGGCAAGATCGCCGATCAGGCCACCGGCCTCGAGCACCAGCAGGCTGCCCGCGGCAACGTCCCACGGGTTCAGCCCGACTTCCCAGAAGCCGTCATAAAAACCGGCGGCGACGTAGGCAAGGTCGAGCGCCGCGGCGCCAGGCCGGCGCAAGCCGGCGGTATGCGTGATCATCGCCTTCATCATCGCGAGATAGGTGTCGAGATAGCTGCCGTCGCGAAATGGAAAACCGGTGCCGATCAGGCAATCGCGCAGGTGGGCGCGACGCGAAACGCGAATGCGGCGGTCGTTGAGGAATGCGCCGCGGCCGCGCGTGGCAGTGAACAGGTCGTTGCGCACGGGATCGTAGATCACGCCCTGCTGCACGACGTTCTTGTGGGAGAGCGCGATCGACACGCAATATTGCGGGAAGCCGTGGAGGAAATTGGTGGTGCCGTCGAGCGGGTCGATGATCCACACATACTCGGCATCGGGATTCGCGCCCTTGTTGGTCCCTTCCTCGGCGAGAATCGCGTGGTCCGGGTAGCTCTTGAGCAGCGTGTCGACGATCGCCGCTTCGGCGGCGTGATCGATTTCGCTGACGAAGTCCTTCGGGCCCTTGGCCGTGATGGTGAGCAAATCGAGGTCGCGCGCGCCGCGGTTGATGATGTTGCCGGCGCGGCGGGCGGCCTTCACGGCCGCCATGAGCATGGGATGCATGGCGATTTTTCGCGGCAGACGCTGTTCGCACCCACGCGTGTCAAAAGAACGGTTTCGGGCTATTTTACCTGCTTCCTCTCCATTTCCGTTCTTTCCCCACGTGAATCCATCGTCGCAGTCCGCAGCAGCGCTCGCGCGCGTCCGCGTCGTTCTCGTGCACACGACGCATCCCGGCAACATCGGCGCTGCCGCGCGCGCGATGTGGACGATGGGATTGCGGCAGCTCGTACTCGTGATGCCGGAGCGTTTTCCGCACGCCGACGCGACTGCGCTCGCCACCGGCGCGGCCGAGGTCCTTGCGAACGCGCGGATTGCGACAACGTTGCGTGACGCGCTCGCCGGCTGTGCGCTTGCCGTCGGGCTGTCGGCGCGTGCGCGCGCGTTTGCGGGCCGCGTGCTTCCGATCCGCGACGCCGCGGAGGAGGTGATCGGAAGCGCGGCCGAGGGCGACGTGGCGCTCGTGTTCGGCACCGAAATGTCGGGGCTGTCCAATGCCGAGCTCGCCCAATGCGGGATCGTCGCGACGATCCCCGCCAATCCCGAATATCCGTCGCTCAATCTCGCGGCGGCGGTGCAGGTCGCCGCGTACGAAGTGCGGATCGCGGCCGGCGCGCATCGCGTGTGGGCGGCGCCGCGATTCAGGCCGGCGACGCACGACGAAACCGAGGCGCTTTATGCGCACGCAAGCCGTACGCTTACCGCGCTGCGCTTCCTCAATCCGGCGCAACCGAAGCGGCTGCTGCCGAGGCTTCGCCGTCTGTTCGGCCGCGCGAAGCTCGAGCGGGAGGAAGTGAACATTCTGCGCGGCATTCTCGCTCGCGTCGATCAATTCGTCGATCGCGACACCGAGCGATGAGAACCAGTAAGGAGCAAGTCCGTTGCCTGACTCTCAATTGTTATGGCGCGCACATTGAGGTCGCGTCGGGACCGTACCCTTCGGGAATATAGCCTTTGCCAAGCATTGACTCCCTCACCGCCACACTTGTCGTGTAGCGGTGATTGGAGTCGGCGCGCTTGTTCCACATTCGATACACCGGTGCATCCCCAGGTGGGCAACTGCCGGTGATCGAGTCGGGCAAATCGATGTAGAAGACGTCGGAAGCTTCGAGCACGAAGGTCGGAAACTTCGCACGAACTTCGGCGCACTCGGCCGGCGAAGCGGAGTAAAAGTGTGAATCGCCATACGCGGGTGGAATGTAATAGCGGCAGACCGGAGATCCGCCGCGATTCTGTGCGCCGTAAACCGGAAACGTCTGCCCGGTTCGCGACCAGCCCGCCACCGCGCCGTTGTCGAGCGCGTAAATCTCGGTGTAGAGGGCAGTCACGAAGTAGTGGTCGAGGGTCGCGTTGTAGTACTCGACCGCTTCGGACCTTTCTGCGGGGCCCATGAAGTTTCCAGATGAATCCGCGCGACCGAAGCCGCCGATGGTCAGGGTCACGGCAAGCGTGCCGGTGTCGATCACCGACACCGTGCCCAGTGCGCCGTTGGTGACGTAAATGGTCTTTCCATTCGGCGTTATCGCAATTCCTCCTTGCGGGCCTGCGGTACCGACGTTACCAACGTCGAGGGGGATGTTCTTGACGATGGTCATCGTCGCGGTATCGACCACCGTCACGGAAGGACTGGCCCCGTTGAGTGAGTACAGTTGCCGGCCGTCCGGACTGATAGCCATGCGTCCCGGATAAAGCCCATAGACGCCGAGGTCCAAGCTGCCCATCACCTGCCTGGTTTCGGTCGAGATGGACTTGATGATTGCCCATGGGAAATGGGGGCTCGACGAAGCGCTGACATAAACGCGCGTGCCATCCGGAGCTGCGGCTATTCCCGGTCCCCTGTCCGCCCCCACGCTAACGCTCCACTTCTCGGCGAAGGACTCCGGGTCGCCGGAAAAAAGGACACAAATCAGACCAATTGCGCATTGCGTCCAGTAGACCTGTCCATCGGCCGCTGCAATGACTTCCGGTGCGTAGGTAATGATCCCGGACTGCGGCAAGGTGGTTACCTTGCCGGTGGCTAGCTCTACCACGAACCGTTGCTGCACTCCCGCGCCATAAAGTCGGCGTCCGTCCGGGCTCAGCGCCATCCCAGTCGCTTCGGGAACATCGATCGGCGCGGCAACGTTGTTGGTCGCCGTCTCTACTGAATAGACTCTGCGATCCGACAGCGCGTACAGGAGCTTGCCGTTCGCGCTGAGCGCGACGGGACCGAGCGGCGCTGGAAGCGCGAGCGGAGTCCGGGCGTCGAGGTTCGTTTGCGTGTCGAGAACGCGCAGCGCGTTGATCGGCGAACCCACGACTATGTATGCGAACGGTGCAGCGTTCGCGTTGGCAAACGGCAAAAGAACAGCGAGAAGCAGGAGATGGAGGCGATTTGGCATAGTCATTCGATCGGATATGCTCTTCGGCGCGCCGCTTCGCGCAACCGCGTAATTGCCCAGGCTCCCATGCCCGCAAGCATGACGATCAGCGATATATGAATCGCGCTGCGGCTTAAAGCATACGTGATGCTCGAATAGAGCAAAAACGCGCAGACGGCGATGAACAGAATTGGCGTCAATGGATATAGGGGAACGCGAAACGGCCGCACCGCCGATTGGTCACGGCGGCGCAGAACCAGCAGAGCGACTCCTACCAGCATCAGAAATCCCCAGAACACCGGCGCGGTGAATTCGACCATCGCTTCGAACCCGTCTTTTTGCCTCGCGCCGAAGCCGATCAGCGCCAGCGCGATCGCGCTTTGCAGCAGAAACGCCTGCGTCGGCCCGCCGCGGCTTTCGTTCCAGCCGGCGAGCATCCGCAGCGACCGCCAATCCCCGCCCACCGCGTAGTTCGTGCGTGCCCCGACCAGCATCGTGGCGTTGATCGAGGTCAGCGTCGCGATCGCGACGAACAGCGAAAGTGCGTCGCCGGCGAGCGTTCCGAACGCACGGGTAACGAGATCGGCGGGCGCCGCCTTGCTGCGGGCGAGCTCGGTCAGCCCGAGCCCATGGAGCAGCGCCGCATTCGCCGCGACATAAAGCGCGGCGATGAGCAACAGGCTCACCAGCAGCGTGCGCAGGATGGCCGGACGGCCGCCCGCAAGCTCCGCCGAGATGTAGGCGGCCTCATTCCAGCCGCCGTACGTCAGCAGCACGAACACCAATGCAAGCCCGAGCATGCCGGGCGCCGGCATCGTCGCGAACCACGGTGTCGCTGCCTGCGTTGCCGGCGTCACGACCATGCCCGCGACGCAAACGGCGACTACGCCGGACACTTCGACGATGGTCAGCCAATTCTGCGTGCGCGTCGACGCACGCAGGCTCGCCACGTTGACGAGCGTCAGTGCGGCCACCAGCAGCGCGGCCCAGATCGCTGCCGAATGCGCACCGAGAAAAACCAGCCGTGACACGTAATCGCCGAACACGAACGCGAGCAATGCGATGGATCCTGGATTGATGACCGTCGCGCGCGCCCAGCCGTACAGGAAGCTCACGTCGCGGCCGAACGCGCGCGTCAGAAAGTGATAGTCGCCGCCGGCATGCGGATACGCCGAGGCGAGCTCCGCGTAACACAACGCGCCGATGAACGAGATCACGGCGCCGGCGAGCCACATCACGAGCGTCCATCCCGCGTCGCCAGTGACATCGGCAACCAGCGCCGGCGTCCGGTAGATGCCCGCGCCGATGACGATGCCGACGATGATGCCCACCGCATCGCGGTCGCGCAGCGATGCGCGCGGTCCGGAACGCGCTGCCGGCGTCAAGGATTTGCCCGCGGCGCGCGCGCCGGCACCGTATACAGGTAGATCGACGTGTTGCGGCGTCCCGTGTAATCGTTTTTTTCCGGGACATCGAGCTGCACCACGCGATCCGCGGGCCATGAGCGAAAGGGATAGTCGTGCGAAACCACGCGCGATCCGGGTGCCAGCTCCGCGAGCAGTTTCGCCTGCAGCCGGTTCATCGCGATCGGCAGCAGGTAGACGGTTACGACCGTCGCCTCGTGAATGTCGGTGACGAAGAGGTCGCGCACATGGAAGCGTGCGCGCTCATACACGCCCGCTTCCTGTGCCTTGCGATTGGCGTAGTCGACGAGCGATGCATCGATATCGACGCCGAATCCGCCGCGCGCACCGAACTTCGTGACCGCGGTCAGGACCAGCCGGCCGTCACCCGAACCAAGGTCGACGACGAAATCATTCGGGCCGACGTGCGCGAGCTTCAGCATTTCGTCGACGACGGCCATGGGCGTCGTCGCGAAGGGCGCCACGGCTTCGACCGCTGGACCGGCGGCATTCGGCGCGGCAAGCGGCGGATTGTCGCGTCGCTCGACCGCGTCGGCCGGCGACTGCGCGCGCGCCGGCAACGCCGCCGCGACGGCCATCGTTGCGAACAGAATCATCGCTGCCCGAACGAAGCAAATATTCGCCAACGCAGTTATCCTGTTCACGTCATGCCGACCTCCCGTTCTGCAGTGTACCGTCCCGATACGCATCATGACTGACGGCCTCGCCGAGTCTTCCGACCCGGCCGCCCACCGCTGCCGCAATTGCGGCGCCCACGCCACGGGTCATTTTTGCGCGAACTGTGGACAGGAAACGCGCCTCGCGCTGCCGACCTTCGGCGCCTTCATGCGCGAGGCGGCCGGCCGCTACGTCGCCCTCGATGGGCGGTTCTGGCGCACGTTGCTGGGGCTGGTCGCGCGCCCGGGATTCCTCACGCTCGAATATTTCTCCGGGCGCCGCCGCCGCTATATCCGACCGGCGCGCCTGTTTCTCGTCTTGTACCTGCTGCTGTTCGCGGTGATCGGGCTGCTGCAATCGCCGATCGATTTTTCCGATGAGGTCGTGTTCGTCGACGCGGTCAGGAAGGATGCCGGGCAATCAGCGGTCCCTGCCCCCGGCGGCACGACCGGAAAGGCGATATCGTCGAAGAACGAGCCACCGGCGAAGGGACTCGTGGTATTCGACGACGAGGACGAAACGCTGTTCGGCTTGGACAAGGACCTCAATTTCACGCTGCGGCTGGCCAACATGGACGTGCCGATTCCGGAGCAGCTGCGCAAGCGCTACGACCACTTCAAGAAACTGTCGAAGCAGGAAAAAGCCGAGCAGCTGTATGCGGGGGTGCTGCGATTCGGTCCTTATGCAATGGTGGTGCTGCTGCCCGCGTTCGCGCTGTTGCTGAAGCTCGCCTATCTCGGCAGCGGCAACCGCTATCCGGGACGGCCGCGCCGCTACGCCGAGCATCTCGTCTACAGCGCGCACCTCCACGCCTTCGCTGCCCTGGCGATCCTGCTGATCCTGTTGCTGCCGTTTGCGCTGCTGCGTTACGCGATCATGGCGTGGATCGTGTATTACGTGATGCGCGCCCGGCAGATCGTCTACCGCGGCCGCTGGTGGGGGGGCGTGGTGCGCGCGTTCGTGATCGCGTTCGCTTACATGGTGCTGATGGCGGTGGCGATGGGAGGATTGATAACGATGGCCGTCATGCTGCGATGACGGCTCGCCCTAGCCCCCGCGGCACGACGCGCCGGCTTCATCCCGGAAACGGGCGAGGCGCGCTTCCCGGCGAACCATGCGGCGCTGCGCGTCGCGGATCGCGTCGTCATAACGCGCGCAGACGCTCCGGCTCGTGCAGCCCTCACGCGCTCGCTGATCGCGGGTGATGCCGTCCGCGGTGGCCGTCAGCGCCTTTTGCTCGCGGACGACCTTGCGCTGGGCGGACTCACATTGCTTGCTGACGGACGCAGCAGCCGGTACTGGTTCCGCGGGTGCCGGTGTCTGCGCGCGACCCGGCATCGCAAGCGTCATCGCCCATAACGCGAGCAGCGCCAGACGGCCATCGATTTTATGATCCCCCCGAGCGTCGCTTCGCGCCGTTCCCCCCAGGGGGCGAGTGCCTTGGGACGGCCCTGCGGCACTATGATCCCCCCGAGCGTCGCTT